>JAAOEI010000158.1_pt1 | contig 28299 bp, 42 predicted proteins | sample 7059261 | NCBI WGS metagenome assembly JAAOEI01 (sample SAMN14008812, study PRJNA610033) | viral metagenome | isolation source: viral particles filtered from seawater | place: China: Hangzhou Bay, Yangshan Deep Water Harbour | collected 2017-10-31 | reverse complement strand
CGGGCATAAAAAAACCCCCGGCGCTGGGCCGGGGGTCGCTGGCGGTGTTGCGGGGGTTAAAGGCTAAGGTATGCCTCGACCTCGACCGTGGCGTTCGATAGGGCGCGCTCGAGGGCGTCGTCTATCGCGGAACCTTGCAAGTCCTCGAGCACGCGGCCCAGTATCTCGCGCCCATGCTCGCTATCAATCCAGCGCTCGAGGTGGCGGTAAACGACATACTCGATGGCCTCGAATAGGGGCTGGTGCTCGAGCTCGCGCTTCTGGGCAACTTCAAGGTCGCGCTTGGTGATCTCGAGCTCGCGCCTAGTGCCCTCGAGCTCCTCGCGTAGTTGTTCGAGGTGCGGCGCGCAAATCTCGGGGGCGGGGGGAATGAATGCTTCGGTCATATCTGACTCCTTGTGTGAAGCGCGGCCCGGGATTGGGCCGTACGGGAGTTATCTCATAAGGCAGGACTCGACACAACAAAAAACCCCGGCGCTGGGCCGGGGCTCGATGTTGGGGGGCGGCGGGCTCTAGTAAAGGTCGAGCTCGTCGCGTTCCTCGAGTCTTTCGAGGCGGCGCTCGGCCCGCCAGCGGGCGCTGTCGGACTCCTCGTCATTGGCCGCCGGATCGTTCACCCGCTCAAGGTACTCGATCACGTCCTTCCCGGTCGGCCACGTTGCGGGTTTTTTGTTTAGCTCATCGAACGCCCGGGCCAATCGCCGGATCTCGTCGCGGGCTGCGTCGCGCCCCTCGGGGGAAGCGTTCGGGTTCTCTAGCACCAAAAGATAAATCTCGACGGCGGCGGCCCATGTCGGGGTCATGTCGATTGTGCGGGCCATTAGTATTCCCCCCACCCGGCGGCGCGGGCCGTCGCATTGTCCTCGGCGCTGAGTCGGGCGCGGTGCTCATGCTCGGTCCGGGCTCGAGGATCGGAGGCGCAATCGTCGCAAAGCGCTTCGTCCCCGTAAACGTCGGTGTAACCGCACCGGGTTTGCACCTCGCGATAATCGAACCCGCTGGGGACGTAGTAGCTAACTAGATTCTCACACATATCAGGACTCCTTGTTTCGCGGCGGGATGTGCCGCGCCCATGTTGTCGCATACGGCGGGACATAATGCAAGGCGCAACGCGGCGGGCTCGAGGATCGCGCAGGGCGAGCGCTGGGCCGGGGGCCGGGGTCCGGGCCGGGCGGGCGGCGCAACGCGCTTCACGGGCCACGGTACACGGCGCACGGTACGTTTGAGCGGCGGGCGGGCGGCGGGCCGCGCCTTGATTCACTGTAGCAGCGCGCAAACGAAAACCGCCCGGCGCGGGACCGGGCGGCTCGAGGTGCGGGGCGGGGAATAGTTAAGCGGCGACGGCGTCCGCCTTGCGCTTGTGCGCCCCATGCGCCGGGAAGCCAACGATGACGCGGCGCGATTGCTGGGCGCAAAGCTGGCAATCGGCGCACGTTGTATCGCGATACGTGGCGGGACATTGCGCGACCGGGCGGCCCGCCGGGGTTGTGGTTTTGCGGGCGTTAAACGCGGCGGGCAAAACAACGGCGACCGGGCCGATATCGAGCGCCGCCAGTTCGTCCGCGTGCTCGAGATTGTTGGCCGATAGGTTAACGGTAAACCCGGCGGCGTTGGCTTTGCGAATTGCGGCGGCGTTGCGCTTTCGGGCTGGGCTGTAATGGGTGAATGTAAAACCGCGCTTGCCATTGTTCGCGGCGACGATAGCGGCAAGCCCGGCGGAGTCGATGCGCTCCCCGTCGCCGGGTAAATCGCCCGCTTGGTTGTGCCGCCAGAATTGCCCGGCGGGAAGCGCCGCAACGTCCGCGCAAAACTCCTCGAGCGTGCCGCCGCGCTCGCCCCGGGTTACTTCATCCCAGCGACCCTTGAGCGGGTAACCGTCCGCATAGCACCCGGCCCCCTTAAACGGGCAAGCCGCCGGGCAAGTGTCGGCGCTTGTTGTGCTAACGGGAATCGGGCCGGTTTTCGCGTTGCGGGATTTACGGGTGAGGGAATAGTTCGCCATTGGTTTGACTCCTTGTTTGGTGTGGGAGTTGTCTTATACCGCGCCCGCTTATCTTTTCACAATAAAAAAAACGCCCGGCGCGGGGCCGGGCGTTGCTGTTAGTTATGGGGCGGCGCGTTAGGCGGCGAGAAGCTCGAGCGCTTTGGTGTGCGCCTTAGCCTTAAGCTTGCCGCCCGTGCCGTCGCCGAACAGATTTGACGCAATGCCATGATCTGCGCCCCGGTTCTTGGTCGGTCGCTGGTCGGCCAACCAAGTCACGGTATTAAAGGCTCCCCACAAGGTGCCGCGTGCCGACTCCATATCGTGCCCGGGGTTGATACCGGGGGCCGGATCGTTTGCAACGTCGGCGGGCAAGTCAACCGCCGCGCCCCGGGCAATCTGCTCGAGCCGGTCGGAAACATACAGCGCGACGTCCGCCGCGTTATCCTTGCCAACCGGCACAAAGTCTTGCCCGCGATGGAACGCCATCGCCCGGCGCACCGCCACGCTATGCAGGACGCGACCGGACTCGTCGGTTTTTTCCTTGCCGCCAAACACGCCCCGGAAATACTCGAGCGCCTCGGCGTCGGTCATAGCGCGAAACGCCATGCGGCGGGCGATAGCGGCGAACACGCCGAACTTGTCGGCGTTAAGGCCCAGCGCGGTTTCAACAGCGTCCGGGTCGAACGCAACCCGGTGATCGTGGCGCTCAACATCGGTCCCCTCGGCCAGTGCGGCGGTCAGGGTGTTATTGCAAACCACGCGGGTATTCACGGCGGTGAACAGGTTGGCCTCGCGCCCGGTGTGGGACAGGCTGAACAAGGGCCGCGACGTGATGCGGTCGTCGCCCGGCAGCCAGTACTCACCGTCCGCCTCAAGCTGCACCCATATCTTGGAACCGCCGAACAACGCCCCGGCGGTCACAATCTTGTAACCGTGACGGCGGCGGATGTTGTCCGCAAGCTCAAGCGCCTCGGCGTTCTGAACAGGACGCCATTGCCCGGCGATGTACGGCCCCACCACGGCCCCGGTATCGGTCCGGGCGATGTGGAAAGAGTCTTCAATCGCCGCGCCGTCCGCCTTGTAGTTCGGCGACACCTCGATCTGGTAGTTCAGACCAGCGGCCTCGGCCCAGACATCGATGTCCGCGCCGGGGTCCACAATCTGCGGGCGGGTCTCATTGGCGTGCCACGGCGGCTGATCGCCGTTCAGGTAAGCCATTGCAACGCGACCGTCTGCGGCAAAATCAAGTTCATGTGCCATTGGTTTGTCTCCTTGTTGGCATGCGGCGGAAGTGCCGCACCCATGTTCTCGCACATAAACGCATGCCGCACAACCCCTCTTCTCAATAAAAAAAGCGCCGCTCAAGGCGGCGCTAGTTCTCACACAAGGAAACAAATCGTTATCTGCGACGGCGTCGGCGGACAGGGCGGCTGTTAGCCCGGCGGGCTAGATCATCATAGTCCGAGCCGTAAAGCAGGCGACCGATTAACGTGAATAGAAACATGCGTTCTCTCCCTTAGAACAGGTTGAAGGTTAGGTGGTACAGGTACAGGTACGAAACAAAAGTGACCGTGGCGAACAATGTCGTAACGATACGGTCGAGCCGTTTAACGGCGGGGAGGGGGAGGGGTTCTCTCATGACGCGTCCTCCTCCGGACGAGCCCCGACATGAGGCACGAAGACCCACGCTTGAACCCAAGCGCCGTCGCGAACACCGATTACTTGAGCGTCGTCATCGATCTCACAATTTTCCTCGGAAAAACCCTGACGCGCACGCCGGATGAAGAAGGCGTCCTCAGTTGTGTCGATCATGTCTGCACCTCCGCCAAGGTGATCGAGAACCATTCGTTTCCGTTTTGGTCCATCAGATCAAAATATGCCTGACCAATTTCTGACCTGTCTTCCGGTCGGGGCTCGTCAGGGAACTCATGGTCCCACAACTCCTCGGCAATCTGATTTTGATAATCCAACGCGCTTTCGAGGGATTGCCATACGGCTACGTCGTCGCCGTCGTTATGACTGTAGATAGTCACATATACTTTTGTGTCGATCATGCCGCGGCCCGTTCGATAGGAACGTCTCCCTCGTCGCGGTTCCACTGATAGGTGACCGGGTCTTCGGTCTCCTCCACTTCATAACCTGTCGGCATGGTCCATGCCGCGAAGCGGTCGGCGGCGCTGTTCAGCGCTTCCTCCCGGGTTGCGAACACCTGCGCGTTGGTAGCGCGGTCTCCTGCCGGGAAAGTAAAATAGATCCGATAGTTCATGTCCTGACTCCTTGGTTAGTTGGACTATGCGCTTTTATCGGACCCCGGCCCAAAGATCAACCGAAAAATGTTTGCCCAGTTTACGGGCTCTTCCTCGAGCGCTGCCGGGTTGATCTTGTCCAGACCTTCCATGCGGAGATCGACGGCCTGCCGGGCAGGATACAGGTAGACTTGGGCGGGGTCGGTCATCACCCGCTGCCGCTTCACCAGTATCCAACAGGACGAGTGCTGATGCTTGGTCAGGAAGGACACCTGATGCGGACGGAGCTCGACCGCATGGTTCGTAGTGGCTTTGAGTTCGATAAGATGAAAGCGGCCCTCGGCGTCACAAACCATCAGGTCGGGAACGCCGGGCATCGCCCACGTTTCAATCCTCGTCGGGATCAGCGCCGTCGAGTACCTCTTCATCGCCTCCTTCACCTGACGATAGAAGCCGCTCTCTCGCTTTTGAGCGGTTCGAGGCATTTGGTTCGGACTCCGGGGTAACATCGATGGTGATCGGGGCATAGCTCTGTTTGATCTCCTCCAAGGCTCGCATGACTTCTTCCTTCGACATCGAGTCAATGCTGCCGTGTCTGATCTCTGACTTACTAACGTAGATATCTCCCTGCGCCTGACCGCGCCGATACTCGGCTTGTACCGCAGCGCTATAAGCGCCGTTCTGTAACGCCATATCCCGGATGGTCTGTAGGTCACGGAGGTGGCGGCGGTAGCTCACGCCGTACTTCTCATCGAGCTCGGCCCGATATTCACGGATCGCCTTGCATACATGCGGGGAGATGTGGGGGTTGGTGAGCTCGTAAGCTCGAGTGTGGGCAGCCCCCGCACTGTACCCGGCGTTGATGGCCGCCTCACGCATTGTGATCTGGCCGTCCTTGGAAACAAGCTCCTTCACAAATAGCTCCTGCTTCCGGGTCAGGGGGCGGTCAATAAGCTCTCGGCTCTTGGCCTTGTGGGGTCTGTTTTTCATCGGCATCCTGTAGGCAGTTAATTGGCGTACATCCTATACCAAGCCCGGTTCCGGTGTATATAGGTAGGAAATTGAAAAATATTTTTTTCCGGCTCAGATGCCATTAAGCCCGATTTGGGTTCTACATATGGTTACATTATTGGATTCAAGGTGTAACCTCTAATATGTACCCTAAGAATCTATATATTATATACAGTTACCTATACTAGTTACACGGTTACACTGGTTACGGGTAGTTTATGAAAAAATAAAAAAAATAATCTGGGAGCTATATATAACCGTTTCCGTTTTTTGTAACCCAGCCCGGGCGGCCCTTTTTTGGACCTAACCCTTTGATCCCGTTTGTCTTTCCCGTTTTCGGGACTACTCAGAAGAACCGTGGGCCGTGGCTCATGTTACTTTATCTTTGGGTAGTGCTCCTTTGCGAACGCCACCATTTCCTCCATACGCTGTGCGACTTCCCCCATATCGTAGCAATAATGCTCGTCGCAAAGGGGGTGTTGAGTGTCCCAAGCGTACTGTTCGAGCTCTTCGCTCATCGTAACGTAGTAGCCCCCGTCATCCTTTTCGTAGGTCAGATCGAACTCCGGGTACTGCTGGGTAAGCTTCCTGACCCGGTAGTAACAGGGGTTGGACTTTGACTTGGGCTTCGACACCTCGATGTCCGGCTTGGTCACGTTGTCCGAGGTCAGTTCGTAGACCTCTGCGACCCGCGCCCTCCGCTTCACCCGCTTGTCTTTGATCGATACGATATCTCGTATTCGACCGCAGGTGTAGCGCCGACCGCTGACGAGTTGCCAGTGCCAACCGGCGACCAGCAGGAAGACGCGACCGGGGGTCCGATCTTCCTTCGACATCTTCAGCCATCCGGCTAGGGTGGGGCCGGTCTTCCGATTTAATCGAACACCGGGCTTTTCCCAACGGCGAGCCTGAATGTTGCAAGCTCGAAGGGCGTCCAGAACCTCGTGAGTGTACGAGCCCCGGATTACTTTGCGACCGTTCTGCTTCCGTATCAGCCGTGCGGCTTCTCCGGTCGTCAGGTCAGTCACTGCCGATATCACGGACGGGCCGCAATACCGGTTTTTGTCTTTGCCATCTTTGATGGCTCTCAGTTTCAGTTTTGCCATAGGTGACTCCTTGTGTGAGGCCCACGGCTCATCTGAGTAGTTCCGATTCACGATGTCCAACAGCAGGGCGCAGTTCGCCCTTTTCTTATTATGTCTTATTATCTCCCATACCATCGATTCGATCAATAACTAATTATCCCTTATTTTTCAATGACTTATGGGACTTATCCCCAAGTCGATATATTAGACAATTCTAAAACGGCACGACGAGCTCGTGATCGAGCTCCGGGTCGAGGGCCGTGAGCCGTGTATCGAGAGCCGCGGCCCGTGCCATATCGCCCGCCCATGCGGCGTCGTCGGCAGCGCGTTGCAGTTCGCGTCTGAGGCTGGCTTGGGTCTGCCATGTGTTGGGGTCATGGGGATTTATGTTGCGCTGCACAATAGGAGAGCTTATATCATCGGGAAAGGAGATGACTGACATGACTTTTCTCGCTGGCATTGCTTTGGATGCTTTTATCTCGGACCACGGTTACCGGCGTAAGCTTGCCGGGGTGTGGTCTTCTATCAAGAAGGGGGTAGTGGCTTATGGAACCGCTCGTGCTGAAAACGCTATTCGGCACCATCACGTTTTCTAAGGATGGTGTTTCGTTCGATGGCCTGACGTTTAGCTGGGACATCAAGGCAAAGTAAAAGGGGGCCTCGCGGCCCCCTTTCGTTTCAAGCGTTGGTCTTTCCTTCCATTTCACGAACCACGGTCGAGAGCTTGTAGTGGGCCTGCGTCAGCTTCTGGTATTCCGACATGAACAGGTCGCCGTCGCACTCCATCATCTGATGGACCGGGCTTTCCAGCAGCTTGTCCAGCCGCCGCAGGAACTCAGGCACGCTGACCTCTTCCTTGTAAGCCCACGTTACCGTGCCGGTGATACGCTCTTTGCGGGGGCGTCCCCGCTTTCTCTTTGTCTCGGTCATATCTGACTCCTCTGTTATAGACGCAGGCATCTTATGGCCTGCTATGGGAGAATGTCAAATAAAAATTAACCCCAGTCCGGGCGTGCTTTTTCAACGTCGTCTACGAGGACCGTGTTGCACGAACCGCAGACCGCTTGATTCGCACCGTCGTAAACTCTCCCACGCGTATGCTGCCCGCAGAAGTCGCAAGGCACGAGGTCCGTGTACCAAGGTTTGTAATCTACAGGTGTGTTCATGTGTCCTTCTCCGGTGGGCGACTTTCCGCCGGTGCCATCTTATCCCAGATTTCGTAGCGGCAGGACGGAGCGTGCGGCTCGTCCCAGATGCACACGGCCAGCGCTCGGTCGGGTGCGCCTCCTTTGTTTAGGTAATCCTCTCGCCACGTCAGGTTCGTGAACCGTGAAGGCCGGTGCCTGTTCCATTGCTGGTAGCCCTTGCCGCATGCCCAGAGGCGCTCGTTCGTGACGAGCACCATCCGTTGCACACCGATATCGAAGGCGTGATCGATGAAGGGGCGGATCTTGTTGAACGGCGGGTTGGTTATGAGGGCGGGAGCCTGCGCTTCTTCCCACGAAAAGAAATCGTGGCCGGTGGCGATATCGTGAGAGATGCAGTCGTGCCCCGCCGCGGTGATGGCTTCGGAGAACCGTCCGTCCCCGGCACACGGCTCCCAGACCTTCTGCGGTTCCCAGCCCAGCTTGTCGAGTATGACCTCGATGATGCTATGCGGCGTGGGATAGAAGTCCCGTGGTGCGCGGCCCGTGTCACGCAGCATCTTCATCCGCCGGGACGATCACTCGGGCGGGCCCGGCGTAGTTCGGCTTGGCGGGCTTGGTGCTTTTTTTCGGCAGGACGATCAGATCGAAGGTCGAGGTGCCGGGCACGCGACGGTGAAAGAGCCAGATGGCATCCCGTTCGGCGAGCTTCACATACTGGTGGAACAGGTCTTTCTTTTCCATGTAATCCAAACGCGGCTTGCCGAACATGCGCTCGGCGAACTCGCGGTGTACGTCCCATTCGAGGACACCGGTTTTGTAGCTGCGGAAACCGACGAGCGTCCACTCGTTCGGGTTGATGTTCAGAAGATTTACGTTCTCCATCGGAGGGCCCTTTCATCGTGTACTTTTGCGTCATCAAAAACCGCGCCGCTGTCTCGCCACATAGCCTCGGCTGTCTTCATCTCTTTTTGACGCTGGCTATCCGTGCGCTCTTGGTGACCCATGTTGCCCGGGACGTAGGCCGGGATCTTGTCTTTGCGGTCCAGCACGCGCTGGCGGTTGTGCATGCCCGTCTCATCGATCCAGTCGGTCTTATCGACGGGGCTCTTGCATGACGGGCAGACCAGCGCTTCCCAATCGAAATGGAAAACGTGCGACCCGCTCAGACAGCGCGGGCAGGAGATGTCCCGCCCGTTCACACCCGCTCGGGTGTACTGGTTCACGAACATGATTTTTTGTTCTTCTTCAGCCACTTCTGGCCTCCCTCGTTGAGGTGGTTCCACACCTCAAACTCTTTGATGTTCAGAGTTTTTGCGATGTCCATCGTGTTTTTGCGATAGACGTAGAACATGCGACAGACAACGTCGCTCGGATGGTCATCTTCCTGCCAAGGCATTTTCCACATCCGGGGCTTCCTCCATGTGAGATACGTTGATGACATGGATGGGCGTGCTAACGCCCTGCATGTGCATGCTCTCTGCAACGACCGTGTGGGCGAACCAGAGGTCGCCATCTAGCTGCTGTACCAACCGCCACATTCGGTTGTTGGACTGCATATAAAGCTTACCGGGGATCAATGTAATTTCTCCTTCTCTTCGTGGTGGAGGTAATTGCTGTTCAGGATAGCGCGGGCATGGTGCATGGAAGCAGCAATCACCGACAGGATGTCTTCGGCATCTTCCAGCGACATGAGGAGCTCGATGCAAGCTCCGGTGGTAATCCCCGCAAGGCGCGGGGACTCCGGTAAACCCTCTAACTTTTTTGACAGATCAATCATCGCGCTCATGGCTTTCGCATAAGCTTCCTTCTGATCGTCATCCTCGTCATCGAAATCGATCACCCGCGCTGTATCCTCTCCCATGCTGCGAGCAATTCGATCTTTTCTTTTGAAGACAAATCGTCTCGCTGGATGGAAGATTTTATCAGATTGTCCATCTGAGCGCATGCGTCTACCCACGACATGTCGGAGGCGTGGCTTTGCACCATCACTTTGACTTCTGAGTTCATCGAGCAAACCTCCGGGGGCGTAACTGGTTAAACACACGGCGCAGAACGTAGGAACGCCCTACGCTTAGAAAGAAATAAACGGCTGTGATTTGGGTCGCTTCGACCGGGCTGGGCTCCAGACCAAACAGGGGCAGGCCCCAGTATGTGAAGCACCAAGAGACAACCAAGCCGACCACGGCGTTGGTATTGGCCTCGACTAAACTCATCATGCGGGATTGCATAACTCCTCCTTTTGTTTATGGAGGCAGCGTAGGGCCCGTATGCGAGTATGTCAAACAAAAAGAAACGGCCCCCGGAGACAAAAGGGGACCGTTTCCACAAGGAGTCATGCCGGGCCGTTGCATGAGTAAAACGTCCAGCTTGAGTATCCTATATCAGCGCATTCGTGGATGCAATCTGAAAAAGACATTTGTATAATTTTTTATGCTGAACATCCGGCGAGGGACGATTGGCGAACTGATCTGTGCTCTCAAGCTTATGAAGCTTGGGGTGGACTGCGCCATCGTGAACTACAACGAAGCAGACATCATAGCCGAGGTCCGTGGGCGGTTGCTCCGGATCCAAGTCAAGTCGTCGGTTATCAAGAAAGACCGGAAGACGCTCTACTATCATTTCTCCACGAGCTCGGGCTCAGATAAACGGCCCTTGGATAAATCGGGTTCGGAGATCGTGGCGCTGGTCGCGGCAGACATAGAGCGCGTGATGTTTCAGCCCACTGCCGCGCTGAACAAAAAGACCGCTCGTTTACGAGCGGATATTTTTTGGGACGACAACCTAGAAGAAGATTCGTGGGCCGCGGCTATTGAAGCGCTGGCTCTTCGTTAGGCGTGTAGAACAGCATGAATGCGCGACAGTCCGGGCAACTGTAGTTCGTGACCATGATGTACTCGTTATCGTACTCCTCATCACAGTCGTGATTGCCACCGACAATCATGGGCGCTCCGCAGTGCAGGCAATCAGTCATCGGACTTGATCTCGCCCCAGCCGCCGCATCGTTCGCACTCGACCCACTTCACGCGGACCTCGGTCCACGTGTCCGGACTGTAACCGCCTACCTGATACTCGTTTTCAACTCGGCCTATGCCTCCGCAGTCGGGGCATTTGATATCAGCCATCGGGCCTCTCCCATTTGTAAAAGATGTGGTCGTTAATGCGGACCACTCGGCGCTCGTGCGTGCCCCACTCGGGGTAAACGTAGTGAGCGTGATAGTGCGTTGCGCCTTCGGTCGGATCGTCTGATCCTCCGGCGATGGCCCTCAACGCAATGTTGTAAGCTCGCTTGTAGGCTTTCTTGTCCTTTGGCTCGTCGCTCTTGCCGTCGCAATAGTAGCTGAACTGGCAGCGATGCTTGACGGGGATGTCAGGGTTCCACCTGTACCGTGGGCCCTGCTCTACGACATCACAGACGTTGCTCGGGAACCGCGGATCACGGACCCTGTTCAGAACCACATGCGCGACGGCCCGCTGGCCAACGCGTGGCTCTCCCCTTGCCTCAAAATAAATTGCCGTGGCGAGGCAGACCACCATTGCTTCAAGCATTGGTGGCGACCCACACCACGGCGTATATCGCAAGTTTAAGCGCGGCGATTGCCACGATTGTCTCAATCATCCTTGACCCCTGTACTTCTTGAAGTTGCGCTGCTGGTCCTTGCTTTTAGGACGAGTGCGAGTGCTGTGCCCAATCGTAGTCTTCTTCTTGACTGGGACAGTGTAAACCGGACCTGTGGTCTTCTTAGCCATCCGGGTTATGTTCCTTAAAGTCTTTGTGCATGATCTTTAGCTGACCGCTGATCGTGCGACCTTGCCTCTTGGCCATCTCTTTGATGTCGAGATAAACCTCGATGGGAACCAGAACAGACTTCCATTTGGTGGTATCCATACTCCACCTCCTTTCGCCTGCGAATATATACGATAAGTTGGTTAGCGCAACACAAAAAAGGCCCCGCCGAAGCGGGGCCAGTCTAAGGGAGGAGCCAGCGAGGGAGCGTCATTGCGCTTCACCCCAACTTGCACCTATTTCTATATCACACTGCGCCGGAACCTCCAACGGCACGGCGGCCCTCATAATGCTGGCGATTTCTTCTGCTTCTTCCGGCCCGGACACCGACATGGCGATTTCGTCGTGCACCTGTATCAAAGGCACGCGGCCCGTGGCGTATATATCGACCATCGCTTTCTTGGTCATGTCCGCGGCGGACGCCTGTATCAGGCGGTTCAGCGCTTTGTAGGTGTAGGCCCGCTTGAGACGCGTGGTCTCGCCATACTCATGCAGCGCTTCGCGATACGGCAGCGCCTTGTTCATGGCGAAGGTGTCGGGCTCCCAAAGATCAAAGCGGCACTTGCGACCAAGGATGGATCGTATCGACCCGCTACTGCTTCGGTCGTTCAGCCTGTTCATCACTCCGGTCATTAGACCTTTAACGAACGGCACCCGGTCATGGTACTGCCGGATGATGGCCTTGGCGTCATCGACAGGGATGTCTAGCTGTTCAGACAGTTTGTTCACGCCCATGCCGTACATCATGCCGAGGTTGATGATCTTGGCCTGCTTACGCGGAATGTTTGCCATCTCGGCGACCATCGTATGGAAGTCGGTGTTGGGGTCCGTGTTGTAAGCCTCGACAAACTCTGCTGCGCCGGACAATTCTGATCCGCGGCTCTTGCCGTAGACGTGCGCGTAATGGACCAAGATCCGTGGTTCTTGCTGCGAGTAGTCAATAGCCGCCCACTGTTGATCTTCTTCCGGCAGGAAGAGCGACCGTATCATGGGGCCTAGCTCTGGGTCGCGGGCCGGGATCTGTTGCAGGTTGGGGTTGTTCATCGAGATACGGCCCGACACCGTCCCGCCATTGTCCGACCTGATCTGGTTGATGTGCGCGTGGATGCGCCCGTCATCGTGGCAGTGGGTCAGGATGGTGTTGATGAACGTACCGCTGGTCTTGTTCAGGTTTCGCGCTTGCGTAATCAGTCGGGGAAGTTCGTGAGGATGCTCCGAAAGAAACGCCTTCGTGAAAGATGGCGCACCCTTTTCAGTCTTGGGGTAGGAGACGCCGACTTCGTCAAATGCTTCTGCCAGTGACTTGGCTGCCCAGATTTCGACATCTTTGCCCGCAACTCGCCGTATTTCTTTGAGGACATTCTTCTCTTTTTTCAAAAGGTAATCACGCGTCTTCTCCACCCGGTCGAGATCGACCCGGACACCCCGGAACGTCATGTCCACCAGACAGGGCAGGAGATCGAGTTCAAGGTTCGCGATGGGCCAGAGTTCTTCCTTGCTGAGTTCAGAGGAGAACCGCGCCCAGAGTTCCAGCGTAAGCTCCGCATCCGCCTGTGCGTAGGGCCCGACAAACGGCGCGGGCATCTTCCACATCTCGGACTTGGGGTCGAGCCCGAACTCACGGGCCGCCTCTATCAGAGCTTTCTCCGACTTGGTCTTGTTGAGATAGTCGTAGGACAGGGCGTTGAGCGAATAGCTGAAGCGGTTCTCATCTAGCAGGGACGCAATCAGCATCGTGTCGATGACGCGCCCGTTGATGGTAAAGCCCATCTGCTTGATCCAGCCCATGTCGTATTGGGCGTTGTGCATGATCTTGTCAGCGGGGCACTCGAATACTTTCTTGAGCCACTTGTTGACCAGACGCTTGTCTAGGTTACCGCCGCCCAGATGATTGACCGGGAGATAGCCCGCCCACTCCTCTGTCGCGACCGCATAACCGACAACCTCGCCATTGCCTGTAGGCCAGCCGGGACCGTTCTTTTTGAGGTCCGGGTCGCGTGTTTCAACGTCAATCGCGATCTTCTTCGCACTGAAGATGTCGGGAAGTTCTGCCGGGGGCACCCAATCACTGGTCGGTCCAAAGGCCATGAACTGAAATCCCGTCATCAGAACTCTCCGCCCAATGCCCCGTATCCGCAGAGATCAACCCAAGAGTCATCATGGTCGGGGGATTTGGCCAACCGCGCCATCTTTACTCCTGCCATGCAAAGAGCCACTTCTTTGCGCGTCACTGGTCGGTTCAGAACGACGCCCCAGATCTGAGCGATGTCATCGAAGTTCTTGGAAGCTTCTCCGTAGTCGGCGTTACGGTCGCCGTTGATGAGTTGCTTTGCCAGATCAAGAATTTCGTCACGCGTCATATTAAGTAACTCCGGTTCAGGTCTTCAGGTTCTACAAGGTAGAGGTTTTCGCGTGTTCGAGTCACGCCAACGTAAAACACACGGTGCAGATCATCGGCATCGATAGCTGCCGCAGCCTCTGCCGCAGGCGAAAGGTCCGTGAGCAGTACGACGTTGTCCGCCTCACCGCCTTTAGATCCGTGGATCGTGGACACCGTAACGCGGGGCTCGGCATTGAACTTCTCACCGCGGCGTAGCATGGCGACGATATAGGCCCGCTCGTTGTCTGGGATCAGGTCCATAGCTTCGTGCCAGATGGATTCTGGATCAGCCAACAGGCCGTGATTATCGATCAAGTCTTGCATCGTCAGTTGGTCGCTGTCCTCGACACCCGGTAACTTCTTGAAGCCGCGTTCTATGCGCGTCTTTGTGCTCATGTAGGAGTATACACACCTAGCTTCTTCACCGCTAATGGCGGTTCCTTTTCTCAGGCGTTCCCACGCATTAACCGCGGTGCTGATCTTGTCAGAGATGGACCGTCGTCCGCGGTCGTTGAACAGGACGCCCATGCCTCGCAGTTCCTGTGACAGGGGCGAGAGCATGTACCCGGCCTGACCCATGATGAGCCAAGAGCCGTGGCTCATGTCCAGTTCTGCGAGGCCCGAGATCTGCGCTACGCTGCCTCTTTCCTTTCGCGGGTTGTACTCCTTGCGATACCGCTTGTTGATGCGGTTGGCGATACGCTCCGCGATCCGGTGCACGGAACTCGGGACGCGATAGGACTGCGCCAGAATTTCCGCACCGCCGGGCAGGTTAATGAACTGCTCAACGTCGGCCCCCGCCCAGCGATAGATGGCTTGGTCGTCATCGCCCGCGCAGTACATGCGCTCTGACTTCTTGTCGAGAATGTGGGCGATGTCCCACTGTAGCGGGGACAAGTCCTGCGCCTCATCGAGGAAGGTCAACTGGAAGTGCGGGCAGCACTGGTCGGCGTTGGCGATGAACTGACTCAACATATCTGTGAAGTCGTACAGCCCAAACTTTTCCTTGTAGGCCGTGACGCTCTCGTCAACATATTTGACGAGGTTCCAATCAGCGTAGAGGTTGCTGTTGTTATACTCGTCGCGGAGCTTGGTCTTCTTCAGACGCGCCAGATTTATCAGGGACAGGATCGGGTCGTTTATCTTACCGGAGAAGATGTCGCCGTCGTTGTCCTTACCGTCCATGTTCTGGAAACGGTGCCCTATGACCCCTCCCAGTTCCCTGTAGTTGGAAGACTGCATGACCTCTTCTGGTCGGATGCCCACCTTCGACAGGGCCAGACTATGTAGCGTTCGGAAGTGCCTCAGATCCTCGTCGGGATTAAGGTTAAACCGCTTGGCTGCCCGTTCTTTTGCTTCGTTCGCCGCCTTGCGGGTGAAGGCAAGGAAGGCGATGTCCACGGGGTTGATGCCGCTCTCAAGGGCCTCGTCCACCATGTTAAGAAGCGTTGTCGTCTTTCCCGTTCCCGGCGGCCCGAATATCCGAAACATTTTTGGCTCTCTGCTTTGCTACGATCTGTCTTACCCGCTCACGAGTAAGGCCGTATTTTTTCCCTATAGCGGACAAGGTCATTAGCTCGTCCTTCCACAACCGTAGAATCTCTTCATCGCGCTCCATTAGAACGGCACCTCTTCGGTCTGGAAGTGAGGCGCTTCGATGTCTACGTCCGAAACATCGAACGAGGGGATGGCCCATACTCGGACGGACCGCCCTTTGATCTTCATCACTATGCTCTCTCCATGTATGTCGCGTAATCGCTGGGCGATCTTGTGCGTCTTCAATTCAAAGAACTTGTTCTTCTTGAGGTGCGCCTCAAAGTCACGCAGCCGGAAGTAAGTCGTGCCGCGCTCCTCGTCGGTCCATGGTCGGCGCAGCAGGATCTCTTCCTTGTCCTGCGCCTGCTGTAGGTGACGGCAGAACTCTTCAAGGTAGTCGTAGAACTGACCGTTGATGCTGGCGTCCTGCGCGACTTCCATGATGGCGCTCTCGTTGTCCCGCATCTCCGACATCAGCGTGCTGATCCGGGACTCCCAGTTCTGCTTGCTCATCGTCATGGGCATCTGGTTTAGCTGCTCCATGCAGGCCTTTTGAAAAGCAGGCTGGTTCAACAGGGCTTCGGTGTCGAGCTCCAGCGGCTCCCCGCTCACATCCAAGAACCACACAGGTGGTGTCGAGTTGTATTTGCGGAGGTTGGCTACGGCGGCACCCTGCATAGCAGCGCCCACCCCAAACTTGCGCGTCATACACAAAGCTTTGTCGCAGTGTGCGTTGATCGGTGCGTCGTTGCACTTGTAGACGTAGTCCTTTCGACCAAGCTGCTTGGCGATGACGTTGACTTCATTCAACGGCAGGGGCGGTTCCAGATACGTCAGATTGTAGGTAAGGATCTCGGTCTCCCATGTGTCGGGATACGCCTTCCTCAGATACACGCCAATGTTGAACAGGCCGTTGTTCCGACCGCCCTCGCTGATCTTGTTCTTGAACAGGATCTGCAAGCATGGCGGTGCGCCCGCCCAGTTCGATTGCGGGTCATCCTTAATCTGTAACGCCGTAACCTGCTCTGGTGTCTGGACGTGCTCCTCGTACAACGCAAAGAACTCTTCAAGCGTGGCGGAGGTGCCGTCATCATTGATGCCGTAGCGCAAGCCGTCCTCTGCGTTGAAGTACGGCAGGTTCAGGAAGTTGCCGACATCACCGCGATCCAGATGAAGCTTGACCTGCTTCGGGAAGATTTCACTGCCGCCATATCCGAGGGCCGCGGACACTTGTTGAAGCGTCGTCTGCATGTCCTTCGCATCGATGGGCGTGACGGTAAACAGGAAGCAGTGCGCCCCGCCTGACTTACTGCGACAGACGATGAGCGGCAGCTTCATGCGCCGGATTTTCTCGACAAGAAGTTTGTGGTCAAGCGGGTACTGATCGATGTCAATGCACCCCCAGCGACACTGGTTGTTCTCGTCAATAGGAATTATGCCGAGCGAGCGCTTGCCCGCTAGGTGCTCCTCCCAATGCGCCAAGGTCCGTGGTTCGCGGACAATGTACGCATCTCCCGTGTTCTTTCCGTTGGCGGCCTGCTTTTTTATTTCAAATGTGCCGTGCGCCAACTGTAGTCCATCAAATATGGACTGAAATTTCTCTGAAAACATTATAACCCCTTGAGAGTGGGGGCGGGGACTAGCCCCGCCCACCTAACTAGAACGGAACGTCGTCTGACTGCGATGAGCCGCCGCTTTCGTTCTCGTGCTTCACGACGATATCGCCGGAAAGCACGCTCTCAGAGAAGGTTTTTGCACGGGCGTAAACCGCCGCGTCTTCAACCGGGCCGACCCGGCTGATGTCCCAGCCGTGCCAAGAGCCCTTGCTGTTTTCCTCAGACACGCTCTTCAGATGATAAACGTGGCTGAACCGAGGCGGGGTGAACGGACCGTTCTTGCCCTGCATGGTCAGCGAGGAGATCATCGAGTTCCACTTGCGGCTCTTCTTTAGCTGCGTGGACTTCATTGCGATGAGCGCGGTTTCGGCAGAGCCATCTTCACCGACGATCAAAACGAAATGCTGATGCGTCTCCTCGATGTACTCACCGTTTCCGCCGACAACGTATTCCTTGTTGTCTTCGGAAGAACGCTCGGTCTTCGGGAGGTTCGGGTCACCCGGTGCGTAGATCGCCTGCGGCGCTCCACTTCCCGAACCACGCGGTGCCCACTGGATGAACCGACGCATGTAGGCGCAAGGGATTACGTTCAGGCCCTCTTTGCCTTTGTACACGGCGTTGGTGACAGTGTTAAAGATGTCACCCTTACGCGCCTCTTCCATCTCGTCAAGGATGGGATCAAGACCTGACAGAATTTTGAGGAACGGAAGCGCGAGATCCTCGACGCCCATGTTCTCCATGCCTGCGCCAGCGTCCGCCTCAAACATACCTGCGTCGAACGCCGCCACTTCGGTCTTCTTCTTCTGTGCTACTGCTGTGCCAGCCATATCACTAGCTCCTCTTGATTGTTGCACGTTGTCCGACCCAAGCGCCGAACATATCCATCGGGAATGAGTCCCCGTTTTCGACACGCTCACGAACGAAGGCCCGGAGTGTTTGCGGGTGAATACCCGTCTTCTGGTCCGGAACGTAACCTTCCGCTTCGCAGAAGGCCCGGAAGGCCGACGCTTTGTCGTCCTCGCCGCGCCCGAACTCAACACCGACCGTGTTCTTGATGATGTCGTCATACCCATTCTCCCTTAACCAGTCGTATGCCCGTTCACGTTCAGCAACGGGGATAGACGCCCCGTAGGTCTGTTTGATCTCGACGGTCGAGCCGTCATCGAGCGCTAGTTTAGAGAGACCCATCTCCGCAAAGACGGTGGGCAGGTCTTCATCCGTGAGTTTCAGAAGTTCGCGCTTCTCCTGCTTGAGTTGTAACTCAAGCTCGGCTACTCTCTCTTCCTTGTCTCGGATACGACGGGCGATGGAAGCTACGTTCCCAAGTTCGCCCTGATCGATTTTCTCGACGGATGAGGCAACGGTACTTTCGAAGTCCTCTTCCATCTGTGACAGCAAGTCACTCATTTACTTCTCCTTCGTGATTAAAGGATCCTTTCGGTCCTTGACATTCCCTGATATAATTAGATATGTAGGGATCGTCAACCACTTTTTTGAAAGAGCCATGACATATCAATTTGAGACGGAGCCGTTTGCCCACCAACGCCGGGCGTTCGAAGATTCGTGGGCCGCGGACTACTACGCGTTGTTTATGGAAATGGGAACAGGAAAATCGAAGGTGGCTATTGACACCATCGCTGCGCTGTATGAGTCAGGCGACGTAAACGCAGCCTTAATCGTGGCTCCGAAGGGCGTTTACGACAACTGGGTAAAGGGGGAGATCCCGGTGCACATGCCGGGTCGGATAGACCGGCTCGTTGTCCGTTGGATACCCGCGAAAACAAAAAAGTTCGAAGAAGAGCTTGAGGGGCTATCGGATCTTGAGCCTAAGCATCTTCGCATGTTCGTGATGAACGTGGAAGCGCTTTCGACACCTCGTGGAGCCCGCGCTGCGTATGACTTTTTGAAGCGTTATCCCAACAACATCATGGTTGTGGACGAATCAACGACGATAAAAAACCGCACCGCGCAGCGCACGAAGAACATCGTGACCCTCGGCACTTACGCCAAGTACCGTCGCATCCTGACCGGGTCTCCTGTCACGAAGAGCCCGCTTGATCTCTACAGCCAATGCCTGTTCCTGTCGGACCGGGCGTTGGGCTTCAAGAGCTACTTCGCCTTCCAGAACCGATACGCCGTCGTGCAACGACGCACGATGGGCCCCAAGGCTTTCCAAGAAGTTGTGGGCTATCGCCGTCTTGATGAATTGTCGGAGAAGCTCGACAGGTTCAGCAACCGCGTGTTGAAGGAGGACTGTCTCGACCTGCCGGATAAGGTTTACATGCGCCGGGACGTTCCACTGACGCCTGACCAAAAGCGCCTGTACGATCAGATGAAGAAGCTAGCGCTTGCCATGCTCGACAACGGCGAGCTAGCGACCACGGCCAGCGTGCTGACGCAGATCATGCGGCTACAACAAATCTGTTGCGGCTTCCTGACGCCCGACGATGGCGAGACGCAGGAGCTACCGCACAACCGCTTGAACGAGTTGATGGACATTGCAGAAGAGGTGCAGGGCAAAGTCATCATCTGGGCTACCTACACTCACGACATCCTTGAGATCCGTGGTGCGTTGGCCAAGAAGTATGGTGAGGATGCCGTGGCTTGCTACTACGGGGACACGCCACAAGACGAGCGGCAGGAGATTGTCGAGAAGTTTCAAGACCCGGAGAACCCGCTGCGGTTCTTTGTTGGGCAGCCGCGGACAGGTGGTTACGGCATTACGCTAACAGCCGCCAGCACGGTGGTGTACTACTCCAACAGCTATGATCTGGAGATCAGACTTCAGTCGGAAGACCGGGCGCACCGCATTGGTCAGAAGAAATCGGTGACATACATCGATCTCGTGTCGCCAAAGACGATTGACGAGAAGATACTGGGCGCGTTGAAGGCCAAGATTGACCTAGCGGGACAGGTACTGGGCGAGGACGCCCGGCAGTGGCTTATCTGATCGAGACGAGACTACCGATACCGCCGTGTACTGCGCCGCCATTACGATACGCATTGTCAAATCCGGCAGAAATACCCGGTGTATCAACGGAAGGTGCAGCCGTCTGACCGGGGTCCGTGGGGGCAGAAAGAGCCGCCGCAAATGATCCCGGTGAGGTGTCTATACCGATAGCATTTGTTACAGCAGTCTCAACGGCCCCGGGGGTAGCAAAACCGGTGTTTATGCCCTGTGGTCCAATCGATACATTCGTGTCAATACCAAGGCCCCGACCTATAGCCGGGCCGAAGGTGCCAAGGGCCATTCCCGGTATACCGCCAACAACAGAACCGACCACACCGGGTATACTAACGTCTAAGCCAACAACCCCGCGCCCAAATTGGTCATGCGTTTTGGTTATGTCGATTGGACTGAAGAAATTGAATGTTTCTCCCACTGGTCCCAGATCGACCTGCGCGGCATATGCGTCATGCTCGCCCTGCGCGGCGCCCTGCGCCGCCGCCTCTGCCGCCGCAGCATCCTGCGCCGCAGTTGCTTCATCCACAGAACTAAAGCCGCCGAGGGCTAAACCAACGTCATTGATGTTGGCGTCATCCATGTTGCTGCTGCCATCAGCCCCGCCGCCATCACCGCCCAGCAAAAGATGCTTGCGGGCCCAAACGTCGTCCGCATCTACCCCCGCCGTGGTGTAGATGTCGTGGAAGCCGTCCGCATAGGGGCTTTTACGCTCGTACTTCATGTTCCGCTCTCCGTGCGTCCAGCATGTCCTTCACGCCCGTAACATACATCAGGCGGTCGTTCTTAGCGACACGCTTCATAAAAGCGCCGTCCTTCATGTAAACGTCAATGTAGCGGTCGGTAAGATCCTTCTGGACCATACGTCCGATCTTCATGACGTTGCCATACGGCGCGATGAGATCAATGAGGAATAGGGTTCCAGATTCGTGGTCCGTGAACCAATCTTCGGGTTGCAGCTTCCGCGTCTTCATCAGGTAGCCCTGCGCTGCTTCGGGCGTGAGAAACGCGTGGCTGTACAGACCCTGCGGCTTACCGTCCTCGTAAAACACCTTCATCTTGCCCGCTTCGATGGCGGGCATAATCAGACGCTCAAGGTCGTGGACGTACCACTTCCTATGAACGTCTGATTGAAGCATCAGGTGTAGAACGTCGCCGATCATCCGAGCAGGCCCCCAATACCTTGGCTACGGATCATGGATGATGCCGGGTCGTTAGGAAAGAGTGCCGCGTATCGCTGCCGTGTCTCTGGGGATGCCGGAGCCGAAGCAACGGACGGGGGTGCCGGGGTAGGCGCAGGACGTGGCGGGATAGGCGGCTGCTGTGCCGCCGCAACCGTGCGGGTGGGAACCGCAGGTGGGCGGACAGAAGAGCGTTGGTCGGGTGCTTTTTCTTCCGAGGATTCGTCGTCCTCAAGAAAACGATCTTTTTCCAACAAAGGCACTCTACGTGGTGGTCCGGTAATCGTTCTGCGCTGACCGTCTACTACCGCGCCCATTCCGTAGTCTTCACCGAGCTTACTCTTCAACGCTCGTGTAATTATGTTGGAAATTGCTTTTTTTTCGGAATCATTCCGAGGGGTACGCAACGCCAACGCTAGAAGTTCGTCGTCGTTGACGATAACGCTCATTGCGTCTAGCTGTCGAAGCTGCGGTATTTTTTCTACAAAAGTTTTCGTAGCGCGGACACCAATGTTACTGGCTACGAGACTGTTTGGCCCACCAAACGGCATTATTCGGCCCGCCTGTCGGCCCAGTGCCGCGCCGGATAGGCGAGTAAACGCGTCGGCGATGAAGTTTATATCACCCAGTTGTTCCGGTCCGATTTCGCCTAGTTGAACAGCGGCTTCAAACCGAGCTAGGTTGTTCAGTATTTTTTGATACCCGTCCAATTCTTTTTGGTTGGTCAACCCTTTGGAAATCATCCAATCTGCCAGAGAGTTTCGGGTGTCTTTCCGAAGGGATCTACCGGGAACAAACAATCTCTCAAAGGCTTTTGCGGGGTCAAGGCCGCCCTGACCCCCGGAATCAAGGAAGACCCTTTCGAAAATAAGAGACTTCAAGCCTTTAACGGCGTCTTTTTCATTCCAATTTTCTGGAACAAGGCGCTTACCGTCTGCGTCTACGCGTCCTGCTTCGGCCCTGCGGCCAACTTTTTTGATCTCGTCAAAGATCTGGTTTAACGATTGGATTGGGTTTGACCCATTGATTGCCGCCTCAATGACCTCAGAGGGCGCTTTGGATCCAACCGCAACACTAAGCGCATAGTTATCTTTAGCTTTTTCCCGCAAACTGCCCAAAAGAGTTTTTGACCGATTTGCAAAATCTACCGCATCCGTGGCCCCTTCTAGGGCAGCCCCGAAATCGTCGCCCAACAAATCTTTAAGGCGTCCGATACCTTCTGAACCAAGCCTCTCCTTTACTCTTTGTAGCGCTTGGAGCATAAAGCGATCCTGTTCCGGTTTGCTGGCTCCGGCAGCAACGGCCTTGTTCCGGGCTTGTTCTAGGGGAAAGATTATATCTCTGGCCAATATATGGGTGGCCCAACCCGATATACTTTCCGTATTGTCTTTTAACAAATCGGAAAGAGGAACAGGCCCCTTCGGAAGACCAAACTCGCCCTTCAGGTCTATGGTAGCGTCTTCAGGAAAATACTGCTCTGCACGAGAGTTCAAATATTGGAAGGAGTCCCAAATTTCTGAATAACGAGAAGCGACCTCCTCGTCTTTGCCTCGCAGAAGCTTGCGCACAAATTCTTCCGGCGAAACTTTTACTTGATCGAAAGCAGCGCGTGCTGTCGGTAAGCCCACGAAACTTCGTGTTAAAGCGTCGTTTAGACCTTTGTAAAAGGATCTGGCAATGTTGTACTTTTCAGAGACAGAGGGGTCGATAGTGTTATCTAGGTCGTCTATAAGCGCTTTTTCTAACTGCGCCGCAATACCATAAACCTCTGAGTCAAAAACTTTTCCTCGGGCCTTTTCTTTAATACCGCTCAGTGTTTTGCGTAAATTATCCAGATCTGAGTAGTCAATAGCATCCGGAAAATCGGCATCGATTTCAGACCGCAGAGCCGCTTTCTGAAGCTTTACAAGGCCCAAGATGTCTCGTAGCTCGGGGGTTGCAGACTGGTTAGAGAGCAAATCCTCGACACGTTGAAGCGCCTGCACGTTTTCTTCGGTGGGCGTTAACTGACCCGCAACATTTCGTTCAAATGAGACAGGACCGGAATCCTGCAAGCGCAGAAGTTCGGTGCGCTTTAGATTTAGCAGCCTTGCGCCCTCAGTGGCCGCTTTTTTTTGATCCGTGCTTTTGTACTGAGAGCCCGCTGTTGTGCGGGTAATCAAATCGTCTATAAGAGCGATGTTTTCTGCGGTCGGCGCTAGATTTTCAAAATCGAACTCTTCCACAGAAGCGTTCTCAATTTTTTGCTTCAGCGCCCGATCTATCTGCTTCCTTACGCCGGGGGAGGCTTCTGCAAACGACTGGATAAATTTGCTTCCGGGTATAGACCCCGCGCCTAAATCCACGTCACCAGATAAGATCTGTTCAAAAGTTCTTTTAACTTGGCTTCCGTCTTCGTAAGACGAAAGTTTTGCGGAAAACTTTTCTCGTGCTCCGGTGGTCGGAAGCGCACCGGGTAGGCTAAGTATGCCTCGGTAGCGATCTACGGTCTTTAGAACTTCTTGGAGCTCTGCGTTCCTAAAAATTCTTTCTGATGTCTCAGGGTTTAAGTTATCTGTGATCTCATCAAACAACGTGATGAAGGAGGGCTCGTCAATTTCTTCGCCTGCGGCGTTTTTGAAAACACGAATGGACGGAACATCGCCCTTTGCGTCTCCGTACAGGCGGTTTGCCATCTTACTCGCGATGGTAAGCTGTTGGTCCATTGCATTGGCAATAGCTTCCGCAGCATCTATTCCCTTTATTTCTTCCTCGGAAAAACCGGCTCGGCGCAAGGCACCAAACTCTGTGCCTCCGACACGCTTTGACGCCTGAACTGCATAATCTACAACATCTGCAAATCTATCCACGAAAGCGTTGGCATAACGGTCTTGCTGAAGCTCTAGGGCCAGATTCATCAAGTTTTGATCGCCGGAAGAGTGGAAGAGTTCAATAAGGCCCCTCTGAAAATCGGCGGCCTTGGCGCTGCTAGTTTTTGCTTCTCTACCGAGTTTTTGCTTCTGGGCGGCATTAGCAAAATAACCCTGAAGAGCAATAATGGCTGGAGACTTAGCTCGAACCCCCGCAGGCAACGCACTTATTAAATTTTCTGCTTCTTCGTTTCCTGCAAGTTGATTGGCTCTTGCGTTTAACACTCGAAGAGCGTCGTCCGACAACCCTTCCAACCAATCCTCCCCTTGCGCCATCGCAGTGGCAACGGCAATGGGATCTTCTCCCATGTCATTTACAAGTTTCAAAATTTCTTGGACGGCGATCTTTCCCGCAGGAGTTTTTAAGATATCCTCTTTTTGTGCGGAAGGATCTACCTTTAAGCCGCCGACAATTCTTCTATACGCAGCGTCCAAGCCACCGGAATCTCGGATAAACTTACGACCTACCGCGGTAGGAAGGTACTCCACCCCCTTTTTCACGCCTTGGGGTGTACCCAGCAACGCTCGCGCAAACGTGTAATTCGGCGCAAGAGGTGAGCCTAGCTCAATAAACGTGCGGAGTACGGGATCATCTTTAGCGTCTAGCCGATCTACCAGATAGCCCGACAGAACCGCCGCCGATCCTTCCCCCACCGCGGTAACGCCGGGGCTCCGTTGAGCAGCACGCCTTGTGGCGGGAAGCATCTCATCAATAAAGCCCGCAAACCTTAAAGCGCGGGGAGGTTTTCTACCAATCTCTGTGGCTCGTGTTACTGTTGGAAGAAAAGCAGCTTCGCCCGAAGATTCATTTAGAAGGGCGGCAACGCGTGCGGGCCCCACTGCTTTGGGGCTATAACGGAATATAGAAGGCAGGCCGCTAATCATAAGACCCGCTGTTTCCGCTCCGGCAAGCTTGCCCTCTCCCCCCGGGAGCAAATTTTGGCGGTCTTTAATAAATTCACTTACGACCGGATCCACAATAAACGAGGTTCCCACCGCAGCGGAAAGTCCTCCGGCCACACCAGCAAGCGGTTTAGACAGAAAACCGACCGGAGCCGTTTTGGGTGAAGCGGTCCAAGGGCCCGGCATGTAAACAGGGGCCGCCGAAAAAGCTAACCGTCCTCCATAAAGGGCAGCTTCCGCCGCAGGAACGCCTTTCAAAATACCGCGAAAAGCGGATTTCGCCATATCGCCGTATGTTACAGGAGAAAGGTTCGTGAGCCGTTGCAAAAGCTCATCGCGCTTTTCGTCCGTATCTTTTATAATCCAAGACTCCTTCCAAAAACGAGCAGAAGGACTGTCCCCCACGGACTCCGGAAAGACATTAGCCATATAAGGAGATTTGAGCGTGAAAAAATCGACCGGGTCTATTGGGCCCTTGTCGTAAAAAGGATTACTGCTCAGAATTTCAGCGGCGGTGTTAAGCAGTTGTTCCTTATGCCCAGAGTCATCTAACTCGATGGGCTCCGGTTTCCCCTCTTCTTCAGCGTAACGTAACGCTCCAAATAGATCTTTATCATACTCAAAGGTGGGTATGTTTAAGGGAGGCCGCGGCGGGGGTGGCGGAGGAGAATAATACAACGCGCCCAAAGGACCGCTAGGAACTTCCTCAACGTCTTTGTCTAAATCAGCCATTACTCTGGTCCACTCACATCTTCACCGGGCGTAACCCGCTGCCGTGCTTTTTCGTCCTCGATCCGCTGTTGCACCGCCGGGACAACCCTGCGTTCTACCCCGAACGGAACGATGCTGTTTAGCACAACCAAGGAATTTTCAAGGCGCATTTCACTCTGCTGAAGCGTTCTCGTAAAGGCGCTATCCGGGGATGCCATCGTGCCCGGGGAGGCCAAGCGCTTACGAACAGCAAGAAGTTCCTCTTGGAACGCCGTTTTGACGGCTCTTAACTTATCCGCCTCAATGGTGCCCGAGGTAAACCACCGATCCACATCAGGCAGAATTGCGGCAAGGCGCGTCTGCTCGCCTTCCGCAACGCGGGGACTGTTTGCAAGAGTAAGCCGCAAGTCCAGCATGATTTGCCGGGTGAGAGCCCTCGCCTCAAGGGTACTCCGCCACCAATTTGCGTCAAATATAGCGGCACCCGCGGTAGCCACCGCCGCCCTCAAACGAGCTCCAAGACCCGTACCTTTTTCAACTTCTTCGCGTAGGTTAATGTTTGAATACAAGCCCGCGGTGATGTCTCCGTTGCCAATTTGTTTTGCAATCTCGGTCGCCTCTCTCATATTGTCGGTCATAAACTTAAGAGCAGCAGCCGATTCTACCTTTCCTTCCATCTGTTCGCGCACGAACCTTTCGGGATCCCTAACACCAAGATCAATAAATCTATCCTTGTATAGCCCCATAACGGTTTGCAGATAGCGCTCTCTGGCTTCTTTCATGGCTTTTGCAGATACTGCCGCATCATAAGCCGTGTTCTTGTCTACCAGTACAAGTTGAGCAAGCCTTTCTGGGGAAACAACAAGCCCGCTTCCGGTGTCAATCCAATCTTTGGACTTATCCGTTCGGTAGAACAAGAATTTTTGTCCGCGTTCGGTATCTATCCAGTTTGCATACTCGTACTCTTGGGCGTCCGGATCAGGGCCAGAGTCGTGCAACGGAATAAGCCGACCCGCTGGATATTCTTCGCTAGGCTTGTAAGCGTAGACCAGACGACCCTTACCGTCGGACCGAAGCTCCGGAGATTCCGGCGAGCTATAGATAGTAGCACCGTTAACAAACTTACCGTCTTGATCTCGATCAAAGGCCACCACGTTGCCACCAACCGTAACGGTTTTCTGTTCTGGGTTAGCAGTAAATATCGTATCAACGTCGCCCGTGCGAGAGTTAACAGAGACAAGAACCTCGGCACCGTTGTGCGTAACTTTGCGAACTTCGTTTGCCGGATCAACTACGTAATCCATCCCACCCGGAACAGGCTGCTGCGTTGCGCTGTTAACCGCTACAACGCGAGTGCCCCCGTTCACATCAGGGATTTCCTTGAGTTCGGTAGGAGCATATCCAAAAACCATTGGCGAGCCGTTAATGTTTTTAACCATCTCGAAAGGCTGATTTGTGCCTTTGGGCCTAGTCAAAAGGACGGTGGACCCGTCTGCTCGTGTTTGCTCGCGATAATCAAACTCGGCCAAGTTCGTGATTATAGGTTTTCCCTTACTGTCGCGTGCTACCCTAGTGACACTATCAAATCCGGTTTTATCCGGGCGCATAACTTGGCGTGTTTCGTACCTAAATTTTGTGCCGGTCTGAGCGTCAGCCGCATCGAAAGCTTCAACCTTTGCGCCCAGCTTAAACAATTCGAAGGCGCGTTGAGATTCCTGATCTTCTAATTCTTGAGATCTTTCCAGACGCGCGGCGGCAGCCTCAGATAACCTTTTGGCCCTTGCCGCTTCCGATTCAGATTGAGCTTTGAGCGCTGCGGTTCGTTCAGCCTCGGCGGACTGCAATGCGGCCAAGTCAAATTTCTGTTTGCTTGCTCTCTGTTCCGCAGAAATTGCCGAAATTGTCGGGAACAGCTTAGAAGCTTCCGCTGCCTGCGCCAGCCTTTCGCCAAAGCTAGCGCCGACACGACCGCCGGTCGCACCGGCGAACTGAAGTCCAAAGTTCGCAATCGTAAACAACGCCTGCGCCTGAGAGGCTCGGCGCTGTTCTTCTGGGTCGCCCAGAATACCTCGGTAAACGTCCCGCTTCTGTTCAAACATTTCCTGTAAGGAGGCTACTCCGCGACTTGAATCAGGAGTCTGGGTTTCCCGCCCCGCTGCAAACGCATTCGTACCAACCATATCCGCTATGTCGCCTACCTGTGCGGGCGTATAGGTAATAGGGTTGATAGCCGCAAGCTGCTGCTGGGGAGTAAACCCCGCTTCCATGCGTCGGTCATACCCGACTGGATCTAAATCTGCCGGAACGAGAGGTTTCAGCGCCATTTAGGCCATTCCTTGCATCTGCGGTTCTGCGCCACCGGCCAGCGTCATAACGCCACCTGCCATGTCGCCCTGAACCGGAGTCATCATCTCCTGTGCGGCTAGTGCACCTACACCAGCGTCAACATTATCGCCCGGGGCCATAACTTCTTCAACCAAAGAAAGCTGGACGATGGGCTGAACAAGAGCCAGAACCGACTCCGGCGTCTGCATGGCGTCTTCCTCGCCCACCAACATAGCAAGCTCGGAACGACGCTCCTCGACCGTGGCCTGATCGCCACGGACCATGTTCATCATCTCTTCGTAGCTTTCGGCGGTTTCCGGATCGCCGTAGGACTGCGCTTCAGACATCATCATCTGCTGGACTTCCGGGGCACCACTAGCTTGCATCGCGCCTACAACCATCTGCTGTTCGGAAGCGGGCAGAGAGGCAGCCGCCGCGGGCATCTGCTGGGCCATCGAGGCCATGTCAGAAGGCATTACCATCGCCGGACCGCCCTCTTGGCGACGGATTACAGGCTC
>JAAOEI010000157.1_pt1 | contig 28303 bp, 28 predicted proteins | sample 7059261 | NCBI WGS metagenome assembly JAAOEI01 (sample SAMN14008812, study PRJNA610033) | viral metagenome | isolation source: viral particles filtered from seawater | place: China: Hangzhou Bay, Yangshan Deep Water Harbour | collected 2017-10-31 | reverse complement strand
CCCATGCAAATGCAAATGCAGAACACCGCTCCAGCCGCATTCCGGCAGCCAGCCCAAACTGGTGGCGCTGGCAGAACACCAACACTGAGCAGCTTTGCTCCATCAATGAGTCCCGTTCAGGGCGGCGGCGCTGGGACATTCTCGTCTTCGCTTGCTGGTCAGCCACAAAGCGGATGGGGTTCAAAAGTTCTTTTGGGCTAGGACGACCAACAATCGTCTTAGTAGTATCGTTGAGACAATCTTGTAAAGGAGAACCATCATGAGTCTAGGCGGCGGAGGCGGCGGCGGGTCACCAGCACCCGTAGTCCAACAAACCACACAACCCAAGGCCACACCTCAACCAGTCAACACTGCGTTCCTTGGTGGTCAAGGCGTATCTACACCCACAACTCAAACGGCACAGCCGCTCGACTTTTTGCGTCAAGCATTGGCAACATCCCCCATGGCGCAAGCGCCATCTGGCGAGACTTACCTGCAAGGCGCGAAGAAAAAAGACGAGCGCATGCCTGAATTCATGGGAGGCACGCGCCAGCCATCTGGGGGCCAGCAACCGGGGATGATGGTGGACAGACGCGCCGACTTGCGCTCCATGGTGAGCGCAGACCCCGGCACGCAAATCCCTTCAGCCGAAGGCTTGCCGCCTGCAACCTATGCGGTCGCACCTCAAAACTTTGCTGGCAATCCACCGGGTGGCGAAGGCTTTGGTCGTCGCGCTTTGATGGGCAGCGAAGGTCAGGTTGTGACGCAGGCTCTTCCAGCCGATACCGTGCAGCAGACTGAGACGCCAGTGGTTGCTCCGTCTGGCGACGTCGTACCAGTGGGGACTCCGCCTACCCCGAACCAAGCTGTTGCTCCAGATGTAAACTACGTTCTTCTGTCTCAGCAAGGCCAACAGGGTGTAGGTTTCGTACCCGGATCAAAGCTCGCAATGCAAGTTGCAACTGGGCCTTTCTCTAGGTATCTGCAAAACCCTCGCATGGCTCGCGGCTTTGGCGCTCGAATGATGAACATCTAAGGAGCACTCGATATGGCTATCGGCTCTTTCCTTGGCAACGTAGGCAACAAGCTCCTTGGCGGAGAGGCTGGCGGATGGGCGCAGCTTATCGGTCAAGGTGTAGATGTCTTTCAAGCTGATGCGAACGCACGCCAAGCTGATGCAGAGCGCCAAGTTGCCCTAGCCAATCAGGCTAAATATCTCCAGTACATGATGGAGACCGATTCTCAGAATCGGGCTGACTATCTTGCACTGCGTGATCGACTGCTTCAGGAGTCGTCGAACTTGGGCGCAGCAATGCAGCAGGCATACGCCTACTTGGGCACGCCCTACACAGTCAATCCGTCTCAGATTCAAAAAGACTACTTGACTCTGCGCGAGCAGAACTTCGGCGACATCAACAAGGCAGTCAACTTGGTCTCAAGCCGCACTTGGGCTGGCAACATCGCAAAAGGCATGGGCGAAAGCACGCTCAACAACGATCAGCAAGCAGAGATCGTGGCAAAGTTTGCGCCAGAGTTCATGAAGGCAGATCAGGCTGCATACGATCAGGCCATTCAGCGCTCATCTTCCATGCAAGACACCATCCAAAAAGGGCGGACAAACTTGCTCAACGAGATGGGCACTGTGTACGGAACCCAGTTCAACGCAGAGAGAAATCTTTTGCCACAGCAAAACAGTGCGCTCGCACAAAGCGTCAATCAAGGATACGCAGACTTGTCCAAGAGTTACACAACGGCTTCGACAGATGCCAACAAGTACGCTGGCTGGACAACTGCAAGTCTTGATGAAAAGATTGGCTCGATCTTGCGCCAGATGGGCACTGCCAGCGGCACTACTAAGTAACGGGGGAAACAATGGCACGCAACTATGCTGGCTACATAGAGGGTTGGGAGGAAGGAAAGAAGTTCCTTCGCGAGCAACGCTCTGAGAACGCCAAGGCGTGGCAGATGTTTATCGACGAAGCCACAAAGAACGACACGCCTCTCACCGCAGAGGCGTTGGACAATTTCCGCCAGTCAATTACTGGCGGCGATCCCTACTTCTCTGATGCGCTTCCTGCTCAGTCCATGATGAAGACGATTGCTGGCAACCAGAACCAGCGTGTCGTCTCAAACATCCTCGAACGCACAACAAAAGACTTCGAGAACAATCAAAGGCAACTCGAAACCGGCTCTGCATTCATCGACATTGCTGACACACCAGACATGGCCCAGCAAAAAATCATCAAGGCTTTTGGCCCTGATGCTGGCGCAACATGGTGGTCAAAGCACAGCGGAAGCCTAGAAACAATTCAGACGAAGAAGCTCAACACGCGAGTGTCTGAACTCATCACAACGCCTCGCTTCACGAACGCCAACGACCCAAGTGACATTGACAAGCTGTTCGAGAAAGAACCAGCAATCGTCAGGCAAATGCTGCGTCAGTCGATGACTGATCGCATTGAAACTCAGCGCAAGCAAAGCCTGCAAAACGCCTCCCAAGCGATTGAGACGCTGAATGATCCCACCATGATCTACATGGATGACACCGCTCTCAAAAAGCGCGTCATGGGTATTGCTTCTGCACACGGCCTTGTCAATCCAACAGACAAAGAAGTCACTCAACTCATCGACTCTTTGAAGAACCGTAGAGACGTAACAACCTCTGCGGAAAATTCTCGCAAAGTCAGAGAACTCAACAATCTTTTAACAGCGCCAGACGGTGAACTGAAATCTTTGCTTGAGACCTATCGCGGTCAAGCGATGACCCCAGACATGATGCTTGACATCATCAACAATGCGTCAGCGCGTGTTGGCATGCAGCGCTTCGCCAGCATCGACGAAGCGAGAAAAGTTCTTGGAACAGACTTTGAGCAGACGTTCACTCGTATGCGTGCTCGCTTTGACTTCCAACAAAGTCAGGCTGCTGCAACTGCATACGGTCAGTCGCAAGCTGAATCGTATTACGACAACTTCAAGGTCAACCTCAAGACGAGCGTCAACAGCGCCGTTGCAACAGGCTCGCTGAAAAAAGAAGGCCCAGCGTACTTGGCCTTAATCAACTTGGTCGAGCGTGGCCTATCCACTGACGCTCCGCTAGACGACGTCGTCAAAACTGCTGCTGCCCTTGAGAAGGGCGCAGACAACGCTGAGACCGTCTTGGCGGGACTCCAGAGAAAGTACCAATGGCGCACCAAGCCTGAGCTTGCGATCAAGTATTCGTCTGAGCACATGGCTGCCAAGGGTGTGGCGGTTCGTCCGGGCGAGTCGATCAGCCGTCATGTCACCGAGTCCGCCGATCTCTTGAACAAACTCATTGGCAACCTCATGACTAAGGTTACCAATGATGGCCCAGCAAACTGGAACGGTTCCGCATACACAAAAGACTTTGCGGCAGAGATCGAGGCAAACAAGCAAAACATCAGAACCATTGTCAGCAACATGCGTGTCAAGTGGACTTCTGGTGAGGTTGCCAACTTCCAAGAGTATGGGACGCAAATTCAGTTCACCATTAAGAATGCAGACGGCAGCACAAGAGTTGGCTCTGGCAGTGTTCAGGATTACCTGAACCAGCAGCTTGCTGAGTACGACAAGATGGTGAACAACATCGACTCGCAGATCAGCCGCATCGACCACAGCAAAGCAGCACCAAAGTCTGTCTTGCCGAGTAAGGCGGACGTGATGAGCAGCACCGCACTCAGCCCGGCAGTGCCAGACTCCAATCCAAACAAGACTTTTTATGACAACTATCAGGACAGGAGCACTCGCCAACAGAAAGCCGTATCCGCGCTCAACAGGGCCATGAGTTCTTACGCTGGATTTTTTGGCCCCATTGACAGCACTTTTCTCCGCAAAGAGGCTGACGTTCAAAGGCTGGGCTTCAAAAACTTTGATGAGTTTGAGGCGTGGACGAACAGAATGGGGGGCGTTGGTTGGCTTATGTCCTCTGCTGGAACGAACAACAGCCTCATGGCTCAGTATTTGGCTGTGCATCCAACCGAGGCAGATAACCTTACTGCCCTTGCCAACAAAGCCAAAGAGACCGGAGACCTTCGCCCACTTACTGATCGCCTGCGCCTAATAGAGCAAGACATTAGGACAGGTGGAGGAGTTGCCCCCGGGAGTCTCCCTCCCGGGGGCGGTTAGCGCAACTAACAACGCACCCCCAGCAGCAGCAGTAAACAATAGCTCGCCACCTCCTCCGGCAGCATCAACCATAAACCGCGCCTCCTCACGCGAGGCTTCTGGTGCTCCGCTCGACCCACGTCTGTCACTCGGGCCAAAAGAGACAATCGTTTACCCGTCATACGCAGAACTGCGCCGTGACTTTGATGCCAGAAATCAGCAGCAAGGTGGATCAATGACTGCGGGCGAAAGATGGAACGCAGCCGTTGAGCAAGCAAGACAGGCAAAAGCCAGAGAGAACGTGGGTCGATCACCCGCGTTTGGGCCTTCTTCAATCAACAACAACGTGCCGTTCAACGTCACGGCTCCTCTGTACTTTCAGCAACAACAAGCGTTGCAATCGCAACAGCCTCCAGCGCAGAACACGCCGGAGTACGCCGAACAGTGGAGAAGGTACGAGGCCGACAGGAAAGCACGCGAGGCACGTCGCTCTCAGACAGGCTCTGTATCCGTCCAGAACAATGCCATCGTCTCAATGAATGGCAATGAGCCATGGAAGCGCTACGGCTTGTCTCAGGATCAATACTGGAAGGTGGTTCGCGAGAACGTGGGTCAGGCAGGCTCTGGCATGCAAAACCCTTGGGGTCTCAACTTTGACATCAACGCACCCATCAGCAAGACGAACAAGAAGACGTGGGATCAGGTGTTCAGGGAAGAGGCTGCGAAACCAACACAACAGCGCAACCCAATTACTGGCAGCTTTGACCTAGACCCGTTTATCCGCCAGAGTGGCGACGTGATTTACCGCCCTCACTCTCCGGGGGTTGACGTCTTGGCTCAACAGTTGACTCGGGTTATCCCGGGATTCCAGTATTACTCGTCCTTTGATGATGCGTACCACCACAAGATATACAAACAAAAGGGGCAAGACAGCCAGCACCGCCACGGACTGGCACTCGACCTTGCCGTTGATGGCGGCAAAAAGGGCTATGCTGCGGCGAAGCAGGCTGTCATTCAACACATGACTCGGCTTCAGATTCCACAGTCTGACTACTACATCCAAGACGAGGCCAACAGCCCGAGCGCCTACTCAACCGCACCGCACCTGCACATTGAGTTCACAAGCAAGGCTGCGGCGCAAAGATTCAGAGAAAGGTTCCCGGACGCTCCGCTGTCCAAGTACGCGCAGAAGTAGCTGGGGACGACATCTCTCACGTCCGCCCATAAGATGGGTACATTAACGGAAACTGGAGAACCGTAAATGGCAAATGAGAAAGTAAACGACATTGGTGCGTCCGTATGGTCGCAAATGAGCGCTGACGGCATTGTCAGCCCCACCGCCGGTGGCAACAAGTCGACCCCTCTTGGCTACGCAGCCAACCTAGACAAACAGAAGGCGCAAGACCTTCTCAAAGACCCCCGCTTTATTCAAGACGTCGTCGACTACTACGGCGCTCAAGGTCAGACCTTTGCCACCGTCGAGGACGCAGTCGACCACTTTTACAAGGATCGCGTCTGGAGCAACCAGAACTCGATCTCCATGGGCAAAGACCTGTATGACGCTTACACGTCCAACACGGAGCAGGCCCAGCGCCTTGGTCGTCTTCAGACGGTTTTCGATGCCCTCCCCAACTTCTACGAAGAAGGCGGTCGCGGCTTCTCCGGCTTTGCCGAAAACGCAAAAGCCGTCGTTCTTGATCCTGTCAACTTGGTTGGCTTTGGCTCCGGCTCCGCAGCCGCCCATGCTGCCGCAAAGGGTGTGCAGATTGCGGCCCGAGAGGCCGCCGAACAGGGCGTGGCCTACGCTGGGAAGTCTGCAACACGAGCAGGCGTAGAGGCAGCCGCCAAGCAGGGTCTTGTCTCAGAAGGCTTGACCAATGCCGTCATCGAAGGCGGCTTCGACCTCGGCATCCAGAACCGCAATGTGCAAGTCGGCATCCAAGACGAGGTCAGTCTCGGTCGCGCCGCACTTTCTGCTGGCGCTGGTGGCGTTCTTGGCGGAACGCTGGGCGCTGGATTTGGTGTTGGCGGCGCTTTGCTTCGCAACCCATTCAAAGAGGGCGCAACAAACGCCATTGAGCGCGGTATTGCAGACGGAAACGCCACATTCGACCGCTCGCTGGCTGAAGCAGAGGCGCAGCGAATCGCCGACGAGCAGGCTGCCATCAACGCACCCAAGGGTAAACCCGACCCATCCAATCCAGCCACCTTCGAGGACAGCGCCCTCAACACGGCGTTCAATGACTTTGACCGAAACCTTGAGCGCGAGATCAACGACGCGGTAGACCGTGGTCTTCCAGACGGGGCGACAGACGAGCAGATCGCTGGCATCAACGCACTGTCAGCATCCGGTCAGGGAACCGGCATCGTTGAGGCAGACAACCTCATCAAGGTTCGCGGAGCCATGCAGGCATTCCGTCAGATGCCGGTTCGCATCTCGACGATGAAGGCCGAGGCTGACGCGATTCTTGCAACAGACCCCATCAAGGCTGGAAAGATTCGTGCACATGCTGCCGCCCTCGAAGCCACATACAGCAGACTCAAGAACCACGTTCTGGCTGGCGACTACGACGGCGCTGCCAAAGCCCTGAACGATGGCGACGCCATTCTGAGACAAGTCGACCAACTCCCCGGCCCAGATGGGAAAGCTCCGCAGCTTCCCCTCGACCCGAACACTCCTGTTCGTGGCCCCGGTGGAGAAGGCAACTTCACGATGCAACGTGCCGCTCAAGGCGAAGGTGCTCCTCCCGCACCGGGCCAAGAGGCAGGCACGGCTGGAGCGGTTGACGGGGCCGCTCCAGCACCAACTTCCGCTGAGACGACAGCGCCCGCTGCGCCCGCAGCAGTCGATCCTGCTGCCGCCCCAACCGCCACCAACACTGCGGTCACACCTCAGACGTTGGATGCGGCACGCGCAGAACTTACCCGCTTGGACGAAGAGTCCCGCTCCTTCAAAAATCGTCTCGACAACCTGACCCGCAAAGAGAAGTCCGGCAACATCAGTGAGTCTGATGCAGCCGAACTTGCTGACTTGCGTGCAAAGCGTGACCAGATCAACGAGCAGAAGAAGGCCCAACGCAAGGTCGTTCGCGAAGCAGAGGCGCAAACCCAGACTTCCGCAGCAGCATCGGTGACTGATGGTGGCGAGGTTGCAACAACCGTCACTCACACTGCCACACCAGCCGAAGACGCAGCGACCGTTGCCGCTCGCACTGACACCGTTCAGAGCGAAGCCGAGGCCATCATGGCTGACGCTCCTGATGCCGTTGACGCAACTCCAGCAGCCACCGAAAGCATCGAGACGCTCGCCATCAACAACTCGCAGAGCCAAGCAGACACGATTGCTGCGCTGCGCGAGATGGGCTTCGGTGATGCAGAGATCGCAGACCTGCGCAACCTGACTCGCAACCTCAAGGGCGAAGCTCTGAAGACTGAGCGAGCCAACTTCCTTGCACGCAAGATGCGTGAGGCGATTGCCGCGCAAGACCTGATGCGTGCCATCGACATTGTTGGCGGCGACTCCGCTCCAGCAGCATACCAACCGCTGGCTATGCGTGCCCTGTTCGACTTGATCGACATTCCGGCAGACCGCATTGCCACCGTCAACGCTGTTTACACGGCTTGGCTTGAGGGTCAGGCTCCCGGCATCGTCGCAGCCATGATGACTCGTCTTGGCGAGAACGCTCCGCTTGACGCCGTCATGGATCAAATCTCGCGAGAGTTCGGAACAGAGATGGTTGAGATCATCAACCGCGTCTCCGGTGATGCAGATGTTCGTCTCCGCATTGGAACCAAGTTCGACAAGATTCGCCTGCCAAAGGTTGTAGACCTTGGCCCCGAGGCGCAGGCTGCATTCCAAGCCGTCAAGAAAAAGATGATCGCCGAAGCAGAGGCTCGCGGCATGTCGCCCGAGTTTGTCCAAATGGCGCTCAACATGTACGTTGCTCGCTTGCGCGACAACGTGAAGATCGTCGATCTTGGCAACGGCAAGAAGCGCTTGGTCGATGACCAGAACATGAACCCGCTGCATTCCGGTGACTACATTGGTCGCCAGCAACCGGGTCTCACATACAGCAAGAACGGCGAGATCATCAAGGCCAACGCAGTAGGCGGCATCCAGAGCATTCTCAAGCCAGCCCGCTTCGGCCCCAAAGACAGCCCGTTCATGGATCGCCTGTTCAAGGCAGCCCGTGGCAAAGACGAGGCTGGCAACAACCTAGTGTTCTCCGTCGACGAAACATCTCGTCGCGCAATGGAGGAAGCAAAGATTGCTGGCGGAACTGAGCGCATGCGCAAGAGCGAAGCTCTGACAACTCAGAACCAAGAGCAAGTCGATGCCATTGACACAGCAAAGAAGGAACTGACACGACGCCTCACCAAAAAAGAGTCGGAGCGTTATGCCGAGTGGCAGAACAACCCGAACGCTGCGTCTGCGGCAGACGACGAGTTCTTCCAGAACGTCTCAGTCAACCAGAACGGCAAGCTCGTCTACACCATGCCGGACGACCAAGCGGTTGCTCTGTACAAGAGGATGGTTGGCGAAAAGACCATCACTGGTTCCGTGACTGGCGAGGCTCCCACTGGCGAAACCCTGCGTGCGTACAACGACCGCAAGGCTCGCAACGATGCCAAGCTGCTTGAGTGGACAAAGGCAGGGAATAAAGCAGAAGACTTTGTCCCAGAAGCTGGCGACTCAGCAGGTAAGGCAGAGGTCAAGACCACTGCGCAAGTCATCGAGGCTCTGAACGCAGAGCGCAAGATGATGACGCAAGAAACAGACAAGGCTATTCGTGGTCGCGAAGTTGAGGCTGACCGCACCGATCCTCGTCGCAAGGCAGAGCGTCTGTATGCACGCTACTCTGAGCTTGTTCGCAAGCGCACAGAGATTGAGAAGTCCGCTGGTCGTGACTCTCCCGCATACGCGCAAATCAACGCCGAGGTGAAGAAGGTCAAGGATGCCGTTCGTCAGGCAGACCCAACATTCTTTGAAGACAAGGCAGCCAAGCGAGCAGCACGCAAGGCGCTTGCTGAGAGCAAGGTGGCAAACGCTCGCTCCGAGAATCCGAAGACCGACGCCCAGCTTGCTCACGAGGTTTCCAATGCAACCGGCGTTGTCATTGAACCCAAAGACATCGAGGTAGCAACGGTCATCGCTGACACTGCCGGTCGCAAGATCGCTAATGCAGCATCCATGCAAAACGAGATTGCTGACGCCATGGCCCGCTTCATGAGCCATGGAGACAAGGCTCGTCTTGCAAATGAGATCACTGACATTCGCAAGAAGCACTCTCTTTCCGAGGTTGCCCCAGACACCAAACCTGTTGGCAAGAATGAGCCAATGGTTGTCGTCACCCGTGACGGTATTGAGGTTGACGTCAAAAACAACTTCCGCATGTCAGCCAACCAAGACGGCTCGTTCCAAGTCAATTTCTTGGGAGACCCGGTGGCTCGTCTTCGCAAGGGCGCAAAGTCTGGCGAGTTTGTGATCGAGCCAATGACTGGCGACTACGCAGAAGTTCAGGTTTCATACGGCTCGCTGGAGCATGCTTTGCGTGGCCTCCCCGACTTGTTCGAGGAGCAGGTGAAGCTGGCTTCGCGCCAAGGCAAGCTGGTCACAACCACTGCGCCGACTGGCGTGCCGCATGTTCAGAAGAACTGGAAGAACACTGAGACATACAAGGGCGCAAAGGAAGAAGGTCTCGACGCACCAACCGCAGACGACATTGCTGCTGGCAAAGCAGATGCCATTTTGGATGCGCGAGTTTCGTCTCACGACATCCCCGAAGGCCGCTCGTTTGCAGTGCAGATCACCTCTGGCCCGTTGGCTGGAACAGTGCGCGTCGTGCCTGCGGAGCGTGCCAAAGACGTCAGCCTGCGCTCAGTCCTTGGTCGCCAAGCAGAGCAGACCTACGTCATTGGTCATGTTGTTCCGGGTACGTCGAAGCTGTCTGCCGCACGCACCTTCCAACCCATTGACCCAGACGCATCCTTCATCAAAGCAGACGCAGCAGTTGTCGACAAGTCTTCTCATGCCTACGCAAAAGACGCAGATGTCACTGACGGAAGCAAGCAACCAATTCCCATTGGCGAGATTGCCGAGCGTGCGATTGATGAAAACGACTTGCCTGACTACGCACGCAAGAGCGGAATCAAAACAGTTGCCGACCTGCACAACCTGATCGTCCAGCTTGAAATTGCAAACTGGAAGAACCCAGCATTCAAAGACACTGCCAGCTATGGCAAGTTCATGGAGATTCTGTCTGGCTACTACGCCACCTTGGCTAAGTACGCTCCTCACGGAATCAAGTATCCGAACGGCACTCGCCGTTCCGCCATGAATCAAATCTCAGCCATCCTTGGCAGCGAGAACAGAGAGAACGCCACCGCCATCTTCAATGTGCTGCGCGGTCTGTCTGGTGACAGTGGCTCGATGCCTCGCTTCGCCAACGGTGGAAACAATGGCGAACCCACGTTTGCTCCTTGGCACACGTCGCTCGACACCAAGGATCGAAACGTCATCACCATGGATGGCAACAGCAATAGACTGCAACCGTCTTTTGCAAAGGCCACCCACGAGATCGGACACTGGGCCTACTTCAACATCTTGTCTCCAGAAGAGCGCATGCAGTTCTGGCAGGCGATGGGCAAATACGTCAAACAAGACGGAGTGGACATTGCATCTCTGCGTCGCCGTCTCCCCGGCTCCGCCACCAATGAGCTTGAGTCTGCTGCTGAGTTTTTTGCAAATCAGTTTGCTCAGTGGGTCATCTCAAGTGGTCGCGCTGGTGAGAAGGAAGGGCTTGCCGCTCTTTGGGCGCGTGTCTCCAAGAAGGTCACCGAGGTGCTCAAGAAGTTCTTCTTGGGTTCCGAGTACGACCTGATCGACAGGGACTTGATCCCGCTCTTCGAGCGCATCATGCCCGACGAGGAGACGAGCGGCCTCAAGTACCAGAAGGTGGCGAAGAAGTTCGCACCTCTTGGTGGTCGTCCCGGCTTCATCGCCAAAAAGCTCGACGACTACGAATTGCTCAAGGCAAAGATCGAGAACGCCATTCGTTCTGGCACGCCAGAAGAGTTGCTTGCAGTCTTGGCTGGAGACGGCTCCGGCAGCGCCAACTTCGTCTCAGAGGTCTTCGCTGTCTCAGGCAAGCGCGGATCAATGCGCCTGCCGAAGAAGGCCGACGGCACTGGCGGCGGCGGTCGTGTTCGTCTGTTCGACGGCGGAGAGACCATCGGTCAAAAGGCGCTCGCCAATGGTGACATGGTTGATGTGGCTGCCGACCCCAATGGATACTTTGTTCGCGGCAAGATGCTTCGCCTCATGTACGACATTCAGCGTGCAACAGCGGACATGCGCAAGCGCCAACTCAGTCTCGATGACGATGCTGCCAAGGCCGAGCTTGATCGACTGATCGCTTCGCAAGAGGCAGACGACACATTTGGCCCAGAAGTATTTGGTCAGAACCGCTCAATGGAAGAGATGGCTCTGAGCAACTTCACTGGCGACCCAGTTGATCTTCAGTTGCTTGGCAATGCGGCGGTCGAGGTCTTGAACGAAGCCCAGACAGCGCTGCGTCAGCAGTTCCGCCGCTCATTCCCCAAGACGGATGTTGGCGACGGGCTGGCTATTCTTGCCAATGGCGTCATCACCAGCACACGAGACAGCGCAGTTGGAAACATCTACCGCAAGCGTGCTCAACGTCGTAAGGCAATCACGAGCGCGAATGCGGAGGCCAACGTCAATGCGCTCATCAATGCTGCCGACACCATCATGGAGAACGCAGCGGTCACAAACAACGCGACGTTTGACTCTGCGTCCACAAGCTCTATCCGCGAAATGTCTGTCAATCAGCTTGTCAAGGCCATGGCAGAGATGGGCACGCAAGACTCTCGCTTCAAAGGCTTCTCTGCTGAACTCATGCGCAAGATCAACTCTTCGCCAGAGATCACGAAAGCAGCGCAGGCTTACGACCCAGCGCAGTTCTCACAACTGGCTGATCGCTCCAACAAGTCGTTGGTCAACGGTCTGATTGCTGCATTTGAGAAAGCAGACCCCGCCCGCGTCGACATGATTGCGGTTGAACTACGCGCACGCCAGATGCGACTTGGCGACAAGTCTGATCCGTTCCTGCTGCCACAAGACAGCCGGGTTGGCGGTGCGCTGCACACTGAGACGAAGCAGCACATCGGCGTCTACAAAGACAACGGTATCCCGCCATCAGCGCCTGTCGCCATCCGCGAAGCGTTGATGAAGCTGACTCATCGTGACAAAGCATCCGAGTACACCATGCGCACCATGGCGTATCGCATGTTGAATCTGATGGGCCGCACAGAAAAAGGCTTGGTCAACAACAACGCAACCTTCATGACTGTGGAGGATGTGTATCGCATGGCTGGCCTGACCGCCCCTGAAGACGTGAGGGGAGCATTCAAAGAGATGTCTCAACTCGACGGAGAGGGCTTTAACTTGTTGCGCAAAGACCTGCGCCGCTATGCCATTGGACTGCGCTCCGGCACTGGCGATCCATTCGACTTGATGCACGAGATAGGTCACATGGTGGTTCGCGCCACGTTCGATCAAGATCAGTTGGAAACGATTGCCAAGCAATACAGCGAAGCTCTCATCAAGGGCAATCGCGAAGCGATGCAGATCGCAGCCAAGTACGGCGCTGGCGACATTCATCGCTCTGCTCAAGAGTGGTTCGTTGAAGGTTGGGCGAAGTACCTCGGCGAGCGAGTCGCAAAGGGCGACATGTTTGCAGTTCGCAACGGAGAGCAGCCTCTGCGTTTGCGCGGTCAACTGAGCGCACTGGCTGATCGCTTGATTGAGTACGTCGCTTACATCGTCAACGGCCTGCTCAAGAAGAACACTGTTCGTCAGCAGTTCCGTCGTCTGACCTTCTACGGAGACATGTTCTCCATGAACAAGACGAAGGTTCCGTTCAAGGCTGCCGTCGACAACACCAACAACTACTCTGTGATGGCGTCGATTGCGCCACACTACGCCCGCGATGTCGTGACATCCATGGATGCCACCAAGAAAGCGATGGCTCGCGAGTTCACCATGGCTTCGCCAAATGAAGACCTGATGGACTTCATCTACTACCATGGCACGCCCAATGGTTCAGCCATGGAGCGTGGCAGCTTGCTCGACCCGATCCTCGAACCGTCTGCGCCAGACGCATTGTTCGGCCCCGGGGTCTACGTCAGCAAATCGCAGGCTCTTGGTAAGCATTACTCGGAAGCAGGTCATCTTGCGTCAATACGCAGAATGATCGACGACGCAACTCCGCTCGACGCAAAACGACGCGAAGGCTACGAGCTTGCGCAGATGATTGTTGAGAAACGCAATCAGATCGACGAGATGAGTCGAGAGATGACTTTGTCTGGGTACTCTGAGCAAACAAAGCGTCGCGCTCAGACATCCATGGACAACGAGTCAATCGCAGACTTGCATCCAGATGACTCTGCGCTGGGGCTTCTGAACAAACAGAAGGCTCTGCAAAACGCAATCGCCGAAGAGCACGCGCTGTGGTCTACATTGCAAAACGCAACCGGCCTGAAATACAACCCGAAGGTCATGCCGCTGTTTGTTCATGCGGCTGAATCATTCGACTTCAGGGATGGCGTGTTCTACTCCTTCAATGGAGAGGGCAACAACATCATGTGGCTCGGCGACTACTTGGTCAACCACAACTACATGACCGACTCTGCGTTCAAGGATATTGTGAACAAGGCTCCGTCTCAGTTCAGCGGCTCCGACCTGTTCGAGATGCTGACAGAGAGCGCAATGGTTCGTGATGGATTGGCGGTCAACTCTGCCGAAGCCAAAGCGAAACTTCAATCTGCAATGCGCGAGCTTGGCTATGACTCATACCATGTGAGCGAGCCTTCTCCTGATGGCCTTGGTCAGCATGATGCGATGGTCTTGTTTGACAGCAACCAAGTCAAGCACATCGACGCAGACACATACGATTACGAGCGTGCTGGAATCTACAACAGCACAGTTGGCGATGAACTCATGGGCGTCACCCATCGTCTTGCAGACGAGATGGAGTCGTTCAACCGAACCATCACCAGCCAAGACTACGTTGGCATTGGTCACGAAGTTCAGCGCCTCGGAATCCCAGATGCGCTGCAAGGCGTTGTCAAGAAGATGACTCGCAAGCAAGAGCTTGATCTTGAAGACGTGAAAGTGGTGCACGCCAACACCGTTGGCAACGTGCTCCGCGAGAACTCTTCCGTGCTCCGTCGTCTCGGCGCTCACTGGTTTGCAAACCGAATCAAAGGGCAGACCGGCAGCAGCATCTACGACCGTCACAACTCAGACCTGTCTGCTCGTTTGCAGCCTCTACTGTCTGAGCTTCGCGCTCTGCCAGATTCAGGCAATGCTGTTGGTCGCTGGTTCAAGAAGAGCCTGATCTCCATGCCTCTGGTTGGCGGTACTCTGAGCGGTGCAGCCGCTGGCAGCGCCATACTTCCCGGAGTGGGAACTGTGCTTGGTGGTCTTGGTGGAATGATTGCTGGCGGAGCCGCTGGCTCTCACGTCAAGATTCGTCAGCCTGCGTCGCACACCAGAATCTTGGATGCAATGCGCCAAGGACGTCAGGCAATGGCTCGTCTCAGCCCGCAAGAGCGCATGATCGCAGAGCGCATTCAAACCACGTTCCGCTCGGAGCTTGAGCGCCTGCGTTCTGCTGGCATCCCTGTCGGCGATGCAACGATGCGCGGCTACACCGACACCTATGTGCCGCAGATGTGGGATGCGGAGGCAATTCGCGAGAACCCCAACTCGTTCCTGAAAGAGTTGCGCTCTTACATCATGCGGGATCACCGCATGAATGGAGACACATTTGACCCTCGTGATGCAGACGAGTTGGCTACCAAAATATTCAACAAGATTCTGGACAACGACGGTCACTTGGCGGCTGACTCCGTCATTCACCGCGAGTTCTCGAATCCGTTCTACCAGCGGTTCATCAACTTGAAGGCAAGCGACATGCCCGCCTTCACTCCCTTCATGGTCAATGACCTTGAGGGAATCTTGGCCCGCTACTACAACAAGACAACTCGCAAGCTGACGCTCGCAAAAGAGTTCGGCGCTGGCGGTCATGCGTACAACGCATACCGTGCTGTTGCAGAGATGGGTGTTGATGCAGCCGTCAACGTGTTGCGCTCCAACAAGAACATCTTCGTCAACCGCCGCGAATACTTCCACTCTGCTGACGTTGAGAACCTGATCGTCCCCGCAATCAAGCTGGGCGAAGAGGAGACCAGAGACTTGGTGAAGAAGGTCACCAACATGCTGGGCGACACCAACGCATCGTCTGCGCAGATGAAGCACCGCGCCAAGATGGAGCTTCTGAGCAACTACGATTTCGGTAACATGGATGAGGCGATGGCGTCAAACCTTCGTCTCAGAATCGACGCGGTGGTCAACGCCTTGTCTGACTTCAAGAAGCCTGTCCCGGCTTCTGATCTGCGCTTCATGGACAACATGGTCAACGTGCTGAACCAGCGCCCAATCGACGGCACTGACGGCACTGGCTTGATCTACCAAGCAAGCCGCAAACTGCGTGCATTCAACTCCGTCTCTCTGCTGGGCTTTACGACTCTGTCGTCTATCCCTGATGCAGTCTTGCCGCTTGTTCGCTCTGGCAACTTCCAAGCGTGGGCAAAGGGTATGAGCCAGTGGTACAGGGCAGAGCCTTCCTACCGAAACGCCGCTCGCGACATTGGCGTGGGCATCGAGAACCTGATCCACGACCGCATGGTCAATATGGCTGGCGATGGCTCTCAGCGTTTCAGCAACTCTTTCTTCAACCTGACACTGTTGACTCCTTGGACGAACATGCAGCGTGAGGTGGCAGCGCTTGTTGGCTTCAACGCCCTCAAGTCTGAGATCGAGATTGCTCGCAAGTACGCCAACAATGGCGCGGTAGACAGCGCACGCTACAAGACAGCCGTTCGCTTCTTGGAGCGCTACGGCATGGCTGGTCGAGACCTGCCAGACGGTCACATCAACTTTGCAAGCCCGAGTGCTCCTCGCGTTGACGACATCCGCACCTATGCGCAAAACCCGCAGGTGCGCTACGCCGTCATGAAGTTCACGAACGAAGCGATCTTCACTCCTGATCCCAACGATGTTCCGTTGTGGGCGCAAACTCCTTGGGGCGCAATGGTCTATCAGTTGAAGTCGTACCCCGTCATGATGGGTCGTCTCACCAGCTACGTCATGGACGAAGCCAAGCAAGGCAATGCCAAGCCGCTGATCTACATGCTGACGGCAGGCTCTGCTCTCGGCGCTTCCGCCCTAGCTGTCAAAGACATTGTCCAGTCTCGTGGCGGTCAAGACGAGCGCAGCCCAGAACTGCGTGCACGCTCGCTCGACAAGACGGTTATCGGTAAGGCTGCTGTCGGCTTTGGCTTGGTCGACAAGGAAGACATCAAGGACAAGTACGAAGCGGTCGCTTGGTATGTTGAGGGCTTGATGGCGATGGGTGGCCTTGGCTTTGTTGGCGAACTATTCTTCAACTCAGCCGCTCAGATCGACAACGGCAACTACGGCTTCAACCGTATGATGGGCACAATCCTCGGCCCGTCTTACGATGTTGCCTACGGTGGCTTCAAGGTCGCTGGCGGCGTGCAAGACATGATTGCTGGCGCAGACACCAATGGTCAGAAACGCGAAGCCGCACGAGTGGTTGCGTCGCGCATCCCTGTCCTTGGTGGAAGCCGAGACTTCCGAGAGTCAGCCGCAGACCTGATGGGTCAGCCAAGTAAGGGCGGCAAGAAGAAAGCGTACTTTGACGGTATGTCCAACGATCCGTTCGGTGGAGGCAAAGACCCATTCGGCGGTGATCCATTCAAGTAAGGAGCAGCCATGTTCGCACTATCTGAACGAAGCAAACAAAGGCTTGAGGGCGTCGACAAAAACCTTGTCGATGTCGTCAAGCTGGCGATTGAGTACACAAAGATCGACTTTGGTGTGACGCAGGGATTGAGAACGCCGGAAGAGCAAAAGAAACTCGTCGAGTCTGGCGCAAGTCAGACGATGAACTCGAAGCACATCACCGGCAAGGCAGTGGACTTGGCTGCATACATTGATGGTCGTCTCAGTTGGGAACATAACCTCTATGACGACATTGCAGATGCGATGAAGCAGGCTGCAATCGAGAAGAACGTGGCGATCAGGTGGGGCGCTGCGTGGAATGTTCCTGACATCCGCATGTGGAGAGGAACAATGGAGGAGGCAATGATGTACTACATCGACTTCTGCCGCAGAGAAAACAAGCGTCCATTCATCGACGCACCGCACTTTGAACTTTCATAAGGAGAAGATCATGGCAGACCTATGGGGAGCAGCAAAAGGAATTCTCGGAGCAGTTGCTCCAACACTGGGGGCCGCGCTAGGCGGCCCTATGGGTGGCATTGCAGCCAAGACGATTGCAACCATCCTTCTCGGAGACGAGGCGGCAGACGAGTCGAAGATTGCGGCAGCAGTTGCTGGTGCAACGCCAGACCAACTCTTGCTGTTGAAGAAAGCCAACCTCGACTTTGAGGTCAAGATGCGAGAGCTTGAGGTCGACATCAAGCGCATCGAGATGGATGACAGGAAGTCCGCCCGAGACAGAGAGGCTGCGATCAAAGACTGGACTCCTCGCATTCTTGCTGCGCTCATCATTGGCGGCTTCCTGACATCGGTCTATATGGTTCTTGCGGGATTGGTCGAGGGTCTCAAAGACCCAGTAATGTCCGGCATTGTCGGCACACTGATCGGCTACGTCAGCGCCAAAGCAGATCAAGTTGTCAGCTACTACTTCGGCTCCAGCGCTGGCTCTGACAAGAAGACAGAGGCCATGCAGAACGCCATGGAAAGGGGACTCAAATGAGCAAACCAAAACAAGGTCTCTATGCGAACATCCACGCAAAACAAAAACGAATAGCCGCAGGCTCTGGCGAGAAAATGAATCCGGTTGGCTCGAAGTCTGCTCCGACTAATGCTGACTTTCGCAACGCTGCGAAGACAGCAAAGAAGCCAAGGGGGAAAAGATGATTTACTGGTCAATCATGACGGCATACATTGTGAAGTTCTGGAACGATGTGTGCCGAGCTTTCTCCATGTACTCATGGGGGAAACGACTTGCTGCATTCGGCGGAGACGAGGCAAAAAAAACGGCGTCCGTTGGGACGCCGAACTCAGTGGCAACTGATGCCAATGATTCTACACAGGGTGACCAGAAACCCCGTCGTCATCCTGCGAAAAAAGACTCGGTTGAGCCGAAGGCATCACGCCCAGCAAAGCGTCAACAGAAAAAATGAGATGCTCGATTGAGCGGTCATTAAGCAGTTTGATCTCTGGAACTACGTCAAAGGTTTCTGATTCGTGAGACGCGCTTTTTTCATGACCGGGGCGAACGACCTCAATGAGTACGCCGCCCACAGACTTGAGCGCGTCAGCTTCATTCGGGAACCTGATGTCGTCGCACACAACTCCGAACGAGTGCGTTCGCAAAGCCTGAAGAGCTTGAGCAACCCAGATGTTGCACCAAAGGTTTTCTCCAATCGTGTTCCTGCCCCACTCGGTTCCGATGGTTTGCATGGCGAAGCGCGGAGTCTTGCCACACAACAAGGGAGACGGAACTTCTTTTAGGCTCCCCTCGATGTGCTCGTAGCCAAGACCCATGGCTCGCATCATCTCTTTCAATACGCCAGCCATCTTGATTCTGGTGTACCCCTTCGTCTCAAGATGTGCAGCAACAGTTGACTTGCCGCAGCCCATTGGGCCGGTTAAACCGATGACTCGCATTTGATTAACTCCTTACGTTTTTCAGCCAATTCACGACTCAGCCATCTGTGTTTATCAATCGCCTTCTGACGATGATCGTGTGAGACGGTTGTGTCACCACGGTCGATGCGCCACTCGATGTCTCGAATGCGCTCTTTCACGCTGTCGATTTCGTGCTCAAGTTCAACGACCTCAAGAACAAGGTCTACTCTCTTTCGTTCGTTCACTTTGACTCCTCCCACACATTGTCTGGAAGGTACGAGATCGACATTCCATTTGCTTGCGCGAATTCAATTTCCCACTTCACACCAGCGCTGACTTCCCATAGCGGCAACATCAGAACAATCAGACCTTCTGAGTCACGCAAGAATGGAAGGCACTTGGCAAGCCACCATTTGGTGTCGTGTTTCTTCATCGTCTTCTGAGCTTCATGCCAGTGTGCAATCGGAGAGTAGACATCAACGCCGTTCTCCATCAAATAGGCTTGGCACTTCACCGCCGACGCAAATCGACGTTCTTTGGCTTCTTCAGTAGCGACCCCGTCAAGCGAATACGGGGATGCTAGATAGAAGAATCCTTTGCCAGTGGTTCGTATCTCGTCCAGTTGGTACATGATTCTTGACATCCCTTATCGCACACCCACTCTCCGTGCTTTGACGGCTTTGCGTTTGCGCATGTTCGTTTAGATTTCACTTCAGGTTCTTTGCCTTTCCAGCAAGCATCAAACTTGAAGCACCCTCGACATCTCCAGTCAGCTTCGTCTTGACTCACCTTTCTGGCTCTCCCGGAAAGGATCGTCTCAACTCTTGACTTGAGGTTCTCGTATTCAAACTCATCGAACAAAACCTCTTCTGATAGGTAGTCCGAATTGTTTTTGTTGTAGGCCACAAACAAGCACTTCTCGATCTTTGCCATGCCGAGCATGAACTGAATCTGTCCGTAGTAGTGGCGATGCGAAAACTTGACGCCAGACTTCTCGCACTCCTTGAACTTCGAGTCGTTCATCGACTTGATTTCAAGAAGGATCGTGTCTCCGTCGCACTCAATCAATCCATCTGCATGCCCAATGGCGTGGCCTTCGTAAGACGAGAACGTCCACTGTTCTCCAGTCATTGGGTCAACCTCCATCACATGGAGTCCGGCTTTCTTGAGGTCGTAGACAACTGTTTCTTCGATTCGGTGTCCGTCTCGGAAGATTCGCTTGAGCCTTGGTTCTGGGGCTGTGTCTGGGTAGCCCCGAAAACCGTAAGCGATAGCGGCTTCGCACGAACCACCGACCGCCGACGCACCGATGTAGGTTCTGGGTTTTTCTTTTCGTTGCTCTCGTTCATAGGCTTGATCCACAAGTTGTCTGACGTTCAACATATCTCGTTCCTAAAAAAAGGGGGGTGAAGCACCCCCCTTTTGTGCTGTCATCAAAATGGGATGTCGTCCTTCATGTCGTCAAACCCATCGCCGCCGCCTTGCGAAGACGATGATGCTTGCTTGCTCGACTTGCCGGTGACTTCCGATGGGTCAAAGAAGCCCTTGACCTTGCTTCCGGTGCGCTCGTTGCCATCCTTGTCGGTGTATGTGTCTGAGCCAACGCTCACACCAACTGTCAGGCCACGAATTTTTTCCACGCCGCCCGGGTTGTCGGGGTTCGGGTGACCGCCGTGCACAAGCAATGCCTTGAGTTGCTCGCGACCAATGCGTGTTGCTTGCTCGGAGTTTGGTACATGCACGTTGATCCAGTGGCGAATTGCGCCCTCTTGATTGGTCAACTTCAACTCCAAGATTGCGCCGTTGGAACGGCTCGTCTTGATCTGTGCTTCTGCCACGGTCACAACATGACGACCGGGCTTGAGAACTGAGCCAGCGCTTGCTGCTTCTACGCCAGACAGGTTGAGGTCTTTGAAACTGAATGCCATGATTTAGTCCTCCTTGGACTGGGTTGATTGAGAAATACGCGCCCACTCGTTGTCATCCATGTCAAGGCGCTGAAGAAGTTCGACGATGTTGCCGCTGGTTTCGACCGGCTTGAGACGACGCTTCTCATCTCGAACCTTGCCGTGCCAGCCGCGCACTTCATCGGTGATGGTGTAGCGCATGACGCGCTGTTTACCGTCCACCTCTTTCGTCACACGGACACCGCAGAATACACAATCGAAGATGCCCGGTAGTTGTTGCATGGTCGCCTTACCAGCAACCATGGGCCAGAACTCCGTCTCACCGTTTTCGTCTGTGGTTTCTTTTGCGAGGCATGTAACGATGACGTGCATGTCCATGTCGCGTACTGCCTTACATGCTCCGATCAACTGTGCCGCATGGTTGCCCCACACTGCAAAGCCATCGGCGTTCTTCTTGCCAGCACGCTTGGCAACCTCTTCTGCTTCTGCTTCCGCATGCTTGAACGACATGTCGGATAGCTCGGTCAGGGAGTCGATGCCAATCCATGTGTAGCCGCGCTTCTTAAAGTCTTCCGTGCGCGTCCACTTGAAGATGTCGATGAACGAATACTCGTCCTTGGCTGGGTCACTCTTGCCGCCCCACGAGGTGAATGGGAGGTAGTCGATGTTGGCTGATCGGATGGAAGACAAGCCGCTCTCTCCGCTGATGATGAATCCCTTGCCGTAGGCATCTTGGAAATACTTCATCTGCGTTGTCTTGCCCCAGCCGTGATGACCGTAGAGCAAGACCTTGCGCTTGGCAGTCGCATCGTCCGCCGTGTTTTTAGGATTGAACATTGTGGTTCCTTGCATAGTTTGAACAAATGATGTTCGCGACTTGCGCGACTGTCAGCGATGTGCCGACGTCGCGTTCCACGAACTCCTTGATGCTGGCGATGGCAACAAGCGCGGCTTGGTTGTCGAGTCTTTGTTGCTTTGTCAGCGTGGGTGCAGGGCTTCGCCTTTTTTTACGCTCTGCCCAATGCTCTTTCATGGCTTGCGAGTGATGCTCACGAGCCTGTCTCTGACTCCAGTACCTCTTGAGGCGCTGGCTTTGTTGTTCCTTTTGTTCGTCTGTCCACTTTCTTTTGTTTGCCATGTCACGCCTCGCCCTTTCTCGTGACTTTGACAGTCACGTTTCCGGGCTTGCGTGTGAGGGCAGGGAGAAGTGGTGCGCGGTCTTCTTCCGACATGCGGTCGAACTTGCGCTTGTCTACGGCGAGATGCTTCTTGACGAAGTCGGGCATCTTGACTCCACTCTCAAAGAGGGTGGTCAAAATTTTCTGATCCCATTCGTACTTGCAACCGCGAGACACGGTGATGATTGCTTCAGGTGCGTCAATGACGTGGTCACCGAAGTCGTCTGACACTCGACTGATGGCCTCATCGCAGAGCCTCTTGTACTCTGCCTCGGCTGCGTCGAGTTTTTCTTTGGCTGCGACGAGCGCATCTGCAAGCGCTGTCTTTGGTGCGGCGGCAGAGGCCGCCTCGAATTTATCCCAATCGCTCATAGTGATGGTTACCTCATGGTTATGGTTAAGGGTGAGGACACTGTATCATCATCGGGACAGGTATGCCATACAGTTTTGTCCAGAATGTGTCTCAGTAACGTGACACGTCATGGACTACCTGTCTGAATTCTGGCACAGTTGGGGCTGGGCATACCGCCCTGCAAACAAGGAGAGACCGTGAGAAATTTCAACGCCAAGAAACTCATCGACGATTGCGGTGGGATCAGGCGTGTCGCGACGATTCTCGGCAAGACGCGCACTGCGCCCTACCGGATGATCGCCACTGGCCTGATGAACACCCGCCAGTTTGAAAAGCTCCTCGCTTCTAACCCTGACCTTAACTTGAACCATTACTTTGAGGAAGCAAATGACAGCGCCGACCAAGCAAGACCTGAAACAAACGCTGTATGACGCAGCATCAATGGCGATTGAGAGGGGATGGACGGTCATCCCTCTCTCGATCTCCAGCAAGAAGCCGCTCAACGAGTGGAAGAAATACCAGACCCAAGCGACCACCCAAGAAGAGGTAGACGACTGGTTCGAGAATGGAGCGCCCACCAAGGAAGGTGGTCGCGTGGAAGTCTTCAACCTCGCTCTGGTGACTGGCGTCATCAGCGGTGTTCTCGTCTTGGATTGCGACAACCAAGCGGCTGTCGATTACGCCAAGAAGAACGGGATGACTTCGCCCATCACGGTGAACACCACCCGTGGCAAGCACTTCTATTTTGCCCACCCGGGGCATGGCAAGCGCTTCGCCAACAAGGTTGGCGGCGTGGCTCGCGACTGGCCCAAGGTCGAGGGTTTGGACTTCCGTGGCGACGGCGGCTATGTGGTCATGCCGCCATCCATCAAGCTCGACGACAACGGTGTCGTCTCGCACCAGTATGAGTTCGACTGCGGCTACGAGACCTCTGTTGATGATCTGGGGGAATGGGTGTGGGCTGGCAAGCCAACCGAGGTTGAGACACAGCTTGACGGGGAGTTCAGCTTCGATGCCTTGAACCTGTCCGACTACCGTGTGGCCTCAGAGGCTGACTCCATGAGCGTCTATGAGCAAGCCGCGCAGAGGGTGGCGCACCTTGGTCGCAAGATGACCGACGGGGATGGCAGGAACAACTGGCTTGTCCGATTTGCGGGACAGAAGATCAGGCAGGGGGTAGTTGGCGATGACTTGAGGGTGGTGTGCGAAGCCTTCATGGACGACTTCTTCGATCAGCATCTTGATCGACGCGAAGTGGAGGTCACCCTACGCAGCGCACAGGAGATGGATCGCAGAAACTACCCCGAGGATTACGCAGAAGACGGTAGCCGACGCAAAAAAGAGTCGCCAAAAAACGCAACTGGATCGCTGATCCCCATCTATTCAGACGCAGTCGACCGCCTTTTGGCGGAAATGAAAGACGAAGTCTACTGGTCAGACCCCATCATTCCCGCCGGAACCATCACCCAAATCGCAGGCTACAACGGTCACGGCAAATCCTACTTCCTCTCAGCCATGCTCGCCGCCCTTGCTTCTGGGCACGAATGGTTTGGCCCGTACCAACTCGGGAAGCCAGCCAAGATTTTCTACATGGACTACGACAACCCGCGCCGCACGGTGCTGCGTCGTCTCAAAGAGTTCAACAAGATGTTCGGCGACACAGGCCACCACCTTGGTCTCTGGTCTCCTACCTTGATCGCGCCAGAGGATGGCGGCGAGATGAACCTGATGGAGGAGAGTGGTTTCCGCATGCTTGGTCAGTGGCTCGATGTAGTTCAGCCCGACATTGTTGTGATCGACACCATCCGCAACGCATTCCGTGGTCTCGAAGAAGCATCAGCAAGTGAGTGGGCGAAGGTCAATCATGTCGCCAAGGCAATCCGCAACCGATACCAAGCCAGCGTGGTCATGGTGCACCACCGCAACAAACCGGGCGAAGCTGGGCTGGGGCGCGAGGCTGGCTCGACCGCGCAGTTGACCGACATCGACACGCAGGTTTTTGTCACTCAGGTGTTCCGTGAGAAGAACGATGCCAAGTCCAAGGCTGGTCTGTGGGATGGTGACCTGTCCGTGTATGCGATAGACGGGCGCGAGTTCACCCCATGGGGATACCTCGAAAAGCAAGCTGGCGACGACACCCGTCTCACCATGGTGACACAAATCAGCTACGGAAAAGTTCGGCAGCAGACTGAGCTTCACGACACCCACTACATCGGCTGGGCCGAAAAGTTGGGCAGCAGCGAGAAGTTCATCGTCTCAACCAAATCCAAGAAGCAGCAGGCCATGCACCTGCTCCACACCCAAGGCTCCACACCCGTGGAGATTTCAATGCGTATGAAAGTCCCGGCCTACGAAGTTCGTAGATGGCTGGGCATAAAGGAGAACTCATGAACATCGGTCAATCACACATGGGCATTGGCGCTCAACTCGGCTCGACCCTGAACCCTTCGGTTGGTCTTGGGCCTGAAACAGCCCCAAGACAAGAGTCGGCAACTGAAGACGAACTTGGTAGTCTCAGAAACCGTATTTCCACTCTCGAAGAAATGGTGTCTCAGGTGGAGATGCGTCTGCGACCCATCATGTCTCAGAACGAAGTGCCATCTACCGGCAGGGTGTCGAAGGATGTGCGCGGGAACTCCATGCTGGTACTCAGCTTGAGGGAGAGCAACATGCAACTCGATATGCTCATCACAAGGCTGTACCAAATCCGTGACAGGTTGGAGGTCTGATGAAGACGTTTCGTTTTGATGAGAGTGACTTCAGGGTGTTCAAGGAGTCGGTCGAGGAGCTTGTTGCGCTCTTTGGCTTGGTCGAATGGAACCTCATGATTGTTCACGAGCAGATTGGCGGAAACGTGGTGGCTCAGACGCAGTACAACTCCGTCTCAAAGAACGCCTCGATCCGACTGACCGAGCAGTGCGAAGCCGACTTCGGAATAGAGGACGACGTCGAGAGGCTGGCGCTTCACGAGGTGCTTCATCTGCTGGTCGCCGACTTCTGCGAGACGGCTGCCAAGCTGGGCGACACGCATCATGAACTGGTCGTTGGCGCAGAACACCAACTGATCGCTCGACTTATGAGGGGGTGGCAGAAATGAGACAGCAAGACATCTATGACTTTGCCGGGTGGCTGACAACCCGCCCCGGCGTTATGCCGGTTGGCTCATCATCCAACGCCGCGCCAATGGCAGAGGCGGTCAAGGAGTACATCGAGACGTACCCCGAGCGCTTCGATGCTGAAGGCGAGAACGAGTTCAACCCTGACTGGGACTTGGCGAACGACATGAGCGACGCGCTCGACTTGCTTGAGCGGTGCGAGACCGAAATGCGTTATGCGGGGTGGAAGGAAGAGGTGACGGACAACGTGGCGAGGCAACAGGTCTACCGTGATGTCGAGGCTTTCGTGTCCAAGGAGGTCAAGCCCTAAAAGAACTACTACACTTATTACTGAAAAACCACCCGAAGGGTGGTTTCTATCAGTGTGTTAGTTCTTAATAGGGATGGTAGCGAGCGTGAAAGAATCTTGTCAAGAGCAGAATGCGACACAAGCTGGACAAAAGTTTAAGTGGTTCAAGTGCCTACGGTGTGCAAGGAATATCCGCACCTTTCTCACCGGCACTGCGGGCGGCAAGTATTGCGTCAGTTGCGGGGTCGGAATGGGGTTGAGGAAAGGAGTCGTGAATGACAAAGCCGAGGGTTCTCTCTCAGATGGAGAGAGCGTTCCTCCGGCAGGCCGTCGAGAACGGTGAACATTACACAAGCATGGCGACGTCACTTGGGGTGTGCGTCGACACGCTGAAACGAATATTACAAAGAGAGGGTCTGGCGGAGTTCGAGGGGGCAAAGTACGCCGTCTCAATGACGCGCTCGAACAAGAAGAACGTATGGGTTCGCCCGTGCATGAAGTGTAAGGACGACCGACCTCGTCCTAAGTGGCAATATTTCTGCGACAAATGCCGCTCTACACTTGACGACGATGACACGGAGTACCGTTTATGGGACTAAGCCCGAAAGGCGCAAAGGCAAAAGGCGACGCTTACGAGCGTGAGATTGCCCACTACATGAATGACCGACTCTTCGGCGGTCGAGAGCAGGTCTACCGCGCTCCCCTCTCAGGCGGCGGTCGACAGTTCGTCTCAGGCGGCGGCAGCGCTGACCTCATTGGAACCCCAGAAGTCTGGGTCGAAGCCAAGCGAACAGAAAAATTCCAACCCTATGCCGCCATGGAGCAGGCCGAGACTGGCATCCGTGGCAAACGCGCACCAGAGAAACCCGTTGTAATATCGAGACGTAGCAGAGTTGCGACAGGCGACAGCCTCGTGGTCATGCGTCTCGATGATTGGCTTGACCTATACGCCGCCCTGCTTTCGCAGGTCGGCTTCCGCATTGAGGAGAAACAACATGGCAACGAAACCAGCAAGCAAGTCGAAGATGGCTTGCAACAAACCGCAGAAGACTCCGGGTCATAAGACGAAGTCTCACGTCGTCAAGGCATGCAAAGATGGCAAAGAGAAAATTGTGCGCTTTGGTCAGCAAGGCGTTACCGGCGCAGGCAAGAACCCCAAGTCCGCAAAGGACAAGGCTCGACGCAAGTCCTACTACGCCCGCCACAACGCACAAGACTCAAGCCCTGACATCTTCAGCGCCCGCTACTGGTCAAACAAAGTCAAATGGTGAAGCCCATGAATGCACTCTGCTCAAGCTGTAAGTCCCCGAACATTTGCGCGTCGCTTGGTTGCGCCGCCAATGTGGTGAAGGCGGTCGTCAAGGTCGCGGTCATCAAAGAGAAGGTGATCCCCGTGGTCACCAAACGTCCCACCAAGAAGCCCGTGAAAGGAAAGCTCAAATGAAAAAGGAATACGGCGGCAAAGAGACCTACAAGTCCACATCCGCAATGAAGAAGCACGAGAAAGCCGAGTCGCCTCGCAAGGAGCGCTCGGAAAAGATGTCGGAAAAGAAACCAGCGCCCAAGAAAAAGCGCTGACGTTTTGTCGGGTCACGCTCTCGCGTGGCCCGTTCGTCTTATAAAAACGAGGACGACGAACTATCTACTGCGCTCGCAAACTAGGCTCATCAAGGAGCAAGCCTAGTGGTAGAACTGATCGCCGCATTCTCAGCGCTCAACGCCGCCTTCAATGGCGTGAAGGCCGTTGTCAAGACGGGGCGCGAAGTCGAAGACGTCTTCAAGCAACTCACCAAGTGGGCAGAAGCTGTCGACGATCTCAATCATTGGCTCGGCAAAGACACCAAGCCCAGCATCTGGAAGCCCATCAAGTTCGACACCTCTGAGACGAAAGAGGCTTTCGACAAGATGGCTGCCAAACAAAAACTCGCCGACATGGAAAAAGAGATTTACCACATGTTCACATGGGGAGAACTCGGTCACCTTGGCATGTCGGGCTACCAAGAATTCCAACAGCTTCGTCGCGACATCAAGTCGAGCCGCGAGAAGATGGTTCGCGATCAACTCAAGCGTCGTCAAGACCTCGTCGATACGCTCGTTGAGTGGACTCTCGCCATCATCATTGGCGTCTCAGCGAGCATGGCGCTCTACTACTTCATCGCCTACATGCTCACCCAAAAAGGAAGTTGGTAGTCAGTGCACCGCTGATGTCGGCCCACTGAACCAAGCCGGTGTCTGCCTGCCAACCCACTTCGCAAACCCAGCCTTCTCAATGCAGTAGTACCTGCGGTACGCATCAACCGCACTCCCATACTTGTAGCTATCGGGCATGCACAGCGGTGGCTCAACCCACTCCATCTGCTCACTAATGCTCGGCGGACACAACATCAACGAGTCGTGGTACTTCATCGCCGCATGGAACTTCCCCGTCTTACCCGCATAGATCAACAACAATTCTTCCCAGCACGAGAACACCCACGCATACGGAATGATCCCTGTCTGCACCCACTTGGTCGCAGGATGATGCAAGTGTGACGGCTTCCAAAACTCGTTGTCCGTGATGTACTGCACGACCATCGGGTCTTTCTCTGCC
>JAAOEI010000156.1_pt1 | contig 28304 bp, 35 predicted proteins | sample 7059261 | NCBI WGS metagenome assembly JAAOEI01 (sample SAMN14008812, study PRJNA610033) | viral metagenome | isolation source: viral particles filtered from seawater | place: China: Hangzhou Bay, Yangshan Deep Water Harbour | collected 2017-10-31 | reverse complement strand
GGCGGCGGCGACGGCGGCGTTGGCGGCGACAGCGGCAACGGTGGCGGCGGCGGATGCGGCGAGGGCGGCGAAGGCGGCGACGGCAAATGCGGCTGCGGCGCGAGCCCCGCGCGCAGCCTCGCGGACGGCGTCGAGATCTACCTCCCCCCGCGCCCACGCCTCCGCCGCTTCGATGGCGCGCCGCGGCCGGATGTCTCCGGGGAACCGCTCCTCGTAGAGCGGTAGGGCAGTACGCGCACAGGCGCAGGCGGCCAGCACGAGTGGTCTCCTGGAGTCGGAGCCGGGCGGGCCTGCGAGGCGACCCGCGAGCCACAGCATCCAGTCGGCCCTCGGGCAGACCGCCCAGGCCGCGGCCAGCGAGGGGTGGGACTGCGCGTGGAGCCAGGCGAGCATGGGCTGACTGGCTCCGAGGCGAGCGATGCGGTCGATGTAGGAAGGGGTCACGGGAGGCTCCGCTGGATGGCGCGGCAGTGCCGCCGCACCTCGTCGAGCGCCTCGGCAGATGTCGGCGCGTGGATCCGCACGCAGGCTGCCTCGGCCTCGGCGGCGGTGATCTCGTCGTCGGAGAGCCACCACAACGAGGGCAGGTAGAGCCCGACGAGGACCGCGACGAGGGCGAGGATGGACCCGACGATGGCCGCGAAGACATGCTTGGGTGGGGTGCGGGGTGTGGGGATGTGCGGGTGGCTCATGCTGTCTCCAGGGAGGGCGGCTCGGGGTAGTGCGCGCGGACGATGTCCGCCATCTCGGCCAGGGCGCGGTCGAGGGTGGCGGTGTAGGCGGTGTAGGCGGAGTCGGATGTGTCGGCGGAGCCGGAGGTGTCGGCGACGGCGGCGGCTGCGGCGGCGGCGGCTGCGGCGGCGGCGGCGTCGGAGGCCAATGCGCCGACCGATGTGGCGTAGGTGACGCGGTAGGCGTCGGCGGCGTAGGCGTCGATGGGTGTGGCGTAGGCGACGGCGACGGCGTAGGCGGCGGAGAAAGCCTCTCTCGCCGCGACCCGCACGTCGTCGAGCGTCGCCTCCCCGCGCGCCCACGCCTCCGCCGCCTCGATAGCGCGCCGCGGCCAGATGTCTCCAGGGGACCGTTCCTCGTAGAGGTGCAGCGCCGTCCGCGCGCAGGCGCAGACCGCCAGCACGAGGGGCTTCCGGGACTCGGAGCCGGGCGGGCCCGCGAGCCTGCCCGCGAGCCACAACATCCAGTCTGCCCGAGGGCAGACCGCCCAGGCCGCGGCCAGGGAGGGGTAGCCCTGTTCGCGGAGCCAATCGAGGGCTGGGGGGCAGGCGTCGAGGGCGGCGAGGGCGTCGATGTAGGAGGAGGAGGTCACGCGTTCTCCAGGGATGGCGGGGTCGGGTAGTGCTCGCGGATGATGTCCGCTATCTCGGCCAGGACGTGGGCGCGGGCGGCTGCGGCGGCGCGGCTGGCGTAACCGGAGGCGCCGGATCGTGAGGGGAACAGCGTGGAGGTCCGCATCGCAGATCGGACAACCGAAAACGGCGTGCTTGTTGGGCTCGGTGAAAGACCGTTGACACAGGACCGCCACGCGAAGCACCGCGCACACGACCACGCCCAGACACCTTCCACGGCGGTTTCCCGCCGCTCCGAAGGCCCCCACAAGTCGGCAGGGTCGCAGCCCCACACGTCCCTTGCGATGACCTTGACCGGATCCGCGAGGGCGACGATGGCGAACCCCCGGCGACGGAAGGCTTCGGCCAGTTCATCTTTTCCTGTTCCCTTGGGACCGGAGAGGGTGACGCGGATCATTTTCCCTCCCGAAGTTCTCGGGCACGTTCGCAGAGTTGCGCCTGCTGCCACTCCGACAGCAACGCGCGCCCGGACAACGCGAAGTCCTCCAGGGCTTGCGCGGCGAACTCGCGCGGTGATTCGTCGTGCGGATCAGTGACCGGACCAAGCCCGACAGCCGCCCCGCTGTACCCGTCGAGGCGCGAGCCCAAGACAGCGCGAAGTGCCCCGCCCAGGAGGTCCCAAACGCCGCGGGGGCCGGGTCGATGCCCGACGACCGTTCCGGTTTTCCAGGGACGCGCTCCCCGGAGGTCGGCGTCTTCGCCGGGTCCACCGAAAGCTGTATCTTTGTGGAGGACGACACGGTAGGCCCGTGAGCCCTTCGTGACCCCTGCTTCGGGGAGGTCGCGGGTCGCCTCGCCAACGCAGGACAACGTGGCTTGCGTGAGCAAGCGTCGAGGGCCTGTCCCTTGGGGGACCATGAAGACTTGAACGAGGATCACGCGGCACCTCCCTCGCGGCTTCTGGCCGCTCGGCGGCGCTTCGTGCGCCGACCGTGGGAAGACTCTAGCCGGGGGCGAGGACGGCGACAAGGGGAAAGGCGAAGAAAGATGAGGAAAGTTAGCTCCGGGGATGATCCAAGGGAGGGTTGGGAGGGTTGGGAGCGTTTTTCCAGGGGGCGCCACAGGCGGGCGCGCGCACGCATGTAGAACCTCCAAAGAGGGTAAAAAGCTCCCAACCCTCCCAAGCCCTTATGATTCGCGTGCTTACGGCTGGGAGGAAGGAATGTCAACCCTCCCAACCCTCCCAAGCCCTTATGATTCGCGCACTTGGCTTGGGTCAGCCTTTACGTAAGTTGTTTTTACCCCTGGTCACTGGAGCGACCACCCATCCGTGCGGGGGCGGAACGGAGGCTGCGGGCCGACCTCGGGCAGGGGCAGCCGACGATCCGTGGGCGCACAGGGCGAAGGTTCAACCTCCGAGTGGGGACACGGCGCGTCCCATCACGCTGAGCCGCGCGCTGATGTACGATACGGGCATGAGGATCGCGCTCCTGCTTGTGCTCGCCGCCTGCGCCTCGGACAAGGCCGGGGTCTCCGTCTCGCCGCCGCCCGCAGTCGAGCTCGACTCGGAGGGCCACGAGGCCGCGTGGACCGATGGCGTCGTTGGCCCCGCCGACCTGACGGTCACCTCGACTGAGGAGATCATCGTCTGCGAGACCTGGGGCACGGTCGGGGAGGTGTTCGTCCTGCCGGTCGGGGAGAGTTGGAAGTACGACAACGCATGCGGGTCGGTGTTCGGCCAGTGCGAGGCGGACCGCCGATTCATCCGCGGCTGGGAGTGGCGGATCGACTGCAGGGAGGGGGAGTGATGGGACAGGAAGCGGTCCCTATGGCTGCGGAGTGGATCCACGTCGGCAAGCTGAACCCGTGGGACGCAAACCCGAGGAAGATTCCGCAGATAGCGATCCGAAAGGTCAAGGAGTCGATCCAGCGGTTCGGCTGGGGTTCTCCGATTGTGGCGCGCCGGTCTGACCTCCGCGTCGTCGTCGGCCACTGCCGCCGTCTCGCCTACCTCTCGCTGCTGAAGGCGTCCCCGGCACACAGGCTCCCAGACGCGCCGTCCCCTGGGATGGTCCCCGTGAGATTCGGCGACTGGTCCGACTCGGACGCGGCAGCCCTCGCCCTGGCCGACAATCGGCTCAACGAGGAGGCGTCCTGGGACACCGATGCTCTGGGTTCGGTCCTCGCGTCGATCCGCGATGTCGACGACGCTGCGGCCCGCCTGGCTGCGACCGGCTTCGAGGACCACGAACTCCGCGCCCTGATCAAGCGCACCCAGACCCGGCCGCTGATCAACCCGATCGACGAGATCGAACTGAACGAGGAAGGCGAGGCCGATTCCAAGGTCGGCACGCTCTACGAGCTGGGTCCGCACCGGCTGATCTGCGGCGACTGCTCCCACGACGCGATCCGCGCGCTGGTGTTGAACGGACGGCAGCCTGATCTCGTGTGGACGGATCCGCCCTACGGCGTCAGCTACGAGGGCGGCACCAAGGCGAAGATGAAGATCCAGAACGACGACCTCAAGCCGGACGCGCTCGAGGACTTCCTTCGGCTGACGCTTCGCCCATCGATCGAAGCCCTCCGCCCAGGCGCGTCCTGGTACGTCGCCCATCCCGCTGGCCCGATTAGCCTAAACTTCGCGGTCGTCCTGAAGCCGCTCGGCTGGTCGCAAACGCTGATATGGATCAAGGACCGCTTCGCGATGGGGAGATCAAAGTTCCACTACCGCCACGAACCGATCTACTTCGGGACCACGCCGGGCGGCAGGGTCACATGGAACGGAGGCAGGACTACCGACTCGGTGCTCGCCTGCGCCCGTCCCCATCGCAACGACATCCACCCGACGATGAAGCCAGTCGAACTCGTCCAGACATGCGTCGAACTGTCGTCCAACCGCGGAGACCTCGTGTTTGATCCATTCGGCGGCGGCGGATCAACGCTCATGGCCTGCGCGATCAGCGACCGGGCCTGCTCCACGATCGAACTCTCGCCCCACTACGCCGATGCGATTCGGCGAAGGTGGACGACGTGGGCGACCCAGAACAACGTCGACCCCGGCCCGGGTGCCCTGCGATGAGCACGCGCAAGGAAATCGATCGTCGGGTCGGTGTCGTGATGGCAGTAATCGAGTCCAGGGGATGGTCGGCGGCCGTGGAGCGTGCTGTTGCGCGCGACCTTGGCGTGACGCCGCGCCACGTCAGGAGGTACCGGGCGATGGCCGAGGCGAACATCCGAGACGCCATCACACCGTCGGACAAGGCGGCCGATGGCCTGCTCTTCATCGCGCGCCTTCGGTCCGTGCAAGCTCGCATGGAGAGCGCCGGGGCGTGGGGACCGCTGTCGGCGACGCTGTCACTGGAGGCACGCGTCTCCGGCCACGACCAGACGACGATCCGACTGGATGGTCAGCCGACTGCGGTCATCCTCGGGGCCCCGGTAGCAGCTCCAGCCGAAGAGGACTGATGGCGACGTGGCGACGGGACGGGGATCGGCTCGTCTCGACCTACCAGGAGACCGCCCCGCAAGCTGAGGCATCGGCCCTCCGACAGCGAATCGTCTACCTCAGCGGCGGCTGGGGGTCGGGCAAGACGTCATGGCTCCTGATGCGGCTCCTCGCGCACGCCGCAGCCAACCCAGGCCTGCCGCTGCTCCTCGCGTCTCCGACGTACCCACTCCAGCGGAGGACCGCGATCCCGGCGCTCGTCGAGTGGATGCCCGGTGCGTCGAGGTGGCCCTCGGGTCGGGACGACGCCAGATCCGCCCTGGGCCCGCTCGTGGCGCAGTGGCGAGCTGCGGACCGGATCCTCGTGCTCGATCGCTGTCTCGGAGGCGGGGAGGTACACTTCGGATCGGCGGAGATCCCGGGGTCGCTGGAGGGGGCGACCTATGCCGGGGTCTTCATCGACGAGCCACGGCTGTGGAGCATCGAGAGTTGGCGGGTTGCGCTGGCCCGGCTGCGCCACCCGCGCGCCGCCGTTCTCCGGGCCTACGTCGCGGGCGTCCCTGAAATGGGGTGGATGTGGGACGAACTCCGCGGCGGCGCTAAGGGTAGGGCTCGGGTGAGGGCCCCGACTTCGTCGAATCCGCACCTCCCGGCTGGGTACCTGGAGACGCTCCGCCAGTCCCTTCCGGCGCGCCACGCCGATGCGTACCTGGAGGGCGAGTTCGTCCACCTCTCGGGCTCGGTGTTCTCCGGCTACGACCCCGACGCCGGGAGCGTCATCGACACTTGGCCCGAGCCGCTCGCCCACGATGGGGCCCTCGACTTCGGCCACCGCCGCCCGCACCTCCTCGTCGTCGCCGACTGCGGGGGGACCGATGTGGTGGTCGACGAGGTCCCCGGCCGAGACATCCTGGAGGGGGCCCACGCCGAGCGATGCGCCGACGCCCTCCAGTCCAGGGGGATCGTCCTACGGGACTGCTACTGCGACCCGGCGGGCAACGCGCGCAACGCTCAGACCGGGATCCCGTCGATCCATGTCTACCAGGACGTTTTCCATCGTCGCGGCGTCATGATCGGCTCGATGCGGTGGACGACGAATCCGGTGGAGCGCCACGTCCCGAACGGGATCGCCGCGGTCCAGGCACGGCTACTCGATGCCACGGGGCAACGGCGGCTGTTCGTCGCAGAGCCATTGACTCGGAGGACATATGATGGAGGCGTCCTAGGGATCCACCAGTCGCTCCTGACGGCGCACTACCGCGGAGGAGACAGAGGCGGCGACGGCAGCGACCCCAACCCGGTCCACGACGAGACATCGCATTCGACCGACGCCCTGCGCTACCTCCTGGTGGGGAGGCATGGGGTCCTCGGCGCTCCGCCGTCGTGGGCGCCGCCTCCAACCCTCGACGACGCCCCATCTGTCCCGGCGTGGGCCGCGGACGGGGGATGGCGCGGCGACGACCTGTAACTTGCCGTCGCACGCCTCGCGTGCCACGCTCCCGGCCATGCCGAAGCGCGCGACCCAGAAAACCTCCTCCATCGCGGCCCGCGTCAAGGCCGCTCCACCGTGGCAGGGAGACGTCCCAGAGGTGTGGAGCGGCGCGACGGTGTGGGGCGGCCGAGTGCAGCTCGATCACAATCAGGCGATCAATCAGAGCCAGTGGTTCGGGTGGGGCTCGTCGATGGGGCTCGTCGACCAGATCCCGAGAGAGGACGCCGTCGCGCAGGCGATCGTCCTCGCCTGGCAGTTGCCGGTATCCTCGCTGTCGTGGGACGTGGCCCCGGCCGACGACTCGGCCGATGCGCTCGAGGTCGCCCGCGTCATCCGTGCGGCGCTGTCCGCGGTGCCGGGGCGGCTGCGTGGTGTAGTCCGGCAGGCGGCAGCATTTGCGACTCGCGGCTTCGCGTTGCTCCAGCCGCGGATCGGGTACGACCCAGAGGCTCGGATCGGGGCACGGAGGGGGGCCTACGTCCTGCGTCGAGTCGCGGAGATCGGGCCGTCCGTCGTTGACCGCTGGATCCCGCACGACGAGGGGCGGTGGGGGCTGTCCACTGTGGCACCGACGGGTGACGTCTCGGCCGGTACGGTGCGCCGGTCGGTCGTGTTTGGCCCCGACGACTTCCTTCGGCTCGCGTGGCGCCCGGAGGACGGTGCGCCCGTCGGGCTCGGGCTGCTGCGACCGGCTTACGCCCTGTGGCAGCAGCGGCGGACGTACCTGCGACTTGAACTCCAGGGATTTGAGCGCGGCGCCTTCGGGATCCCGATCCTCAAGGCCGGGCCGACGGCGCGACCTGCGGACGCCGCGAACGCGCAGTCGGTGGTGCGCGAGCTCAGGACGGGAGCCAGGGCATGGGCGCAACTGCCGGAGGGGTGGAGCATCGACTTCGCGGATTTCCCCTTTTCCGCGGCCGAGATTCGCGAGGCGCGCATCCAGGCTGGCCGGGACATGGCGCGTGCGGCGCTCGTCCCGCATTTGTATACGGGTGAGGGCAACGGGACGGAGTCGCTGATTGACGGCCAGTTGGACTTCGCGGCGCTCGGCTGGGCCGACGCCGCGGACCAGATCGCGGATGCCTTGCAGCCACTCGCGAACCAGCTCACTGCGGCCAACTTCGGGGATGCTTCGCTCGCTCCGAGGATCACTCACTCGCGGGTCGCAGTCCGCGGCGCTGGCCAACTCGTCGCGGCTCTCCAGTCCGCTGTCGCTGCCGGAGTGCTGACCCCAGATCGAGACACGGAGTCGACGATCAGAGACATCCTCGACCTGCCTGACCTGCCAGAGATGAGCGACGACGAGTGGGCGGCGCGGTCGCGCCGGATGGCGGGGACTCCGGTGGGCGACGCTCCGATGCCTGCGGCCCCGGCTCCCGACGTGGCGCGTCAGGAGAGGGTCGACCTCTCCGAACCGTCGCCGCTTGCGGGCCGCGTCGTCGCTGATGCCATCACATCCGGCCCCGGGGGCCGCGCTGTCCTCGATGCCGAGCGGGTCGTGCGGTTCTCGGAGACTCGCGGACGGACGGAAACGGCGCGAGATGTCCTGGCTGCCGTCACGACGAGGTGGCGGGCTCGGGTCGCGCAGGAGTACGCGGCGGATGTCGCGGCGGCGGCGAGGGGCGGCCTCGCCCGGATGTCCCGCGTCGAAGTCCCCGGCCAGAAGGGCCTCATCGAGGACCTGCGGCGCGAGCTGCGCGGGGTGTACCGCGCCGGGCAGCAGAGCGCGGCGGCCGAGCTCGACAGGATGCGCGCCGACCCCGCGTTGCGGGCGGCGGCGGCGGCCGGGGACGTCGCGGCGAAGACGACCCCGAGCGGCCCGCGCATCGTCACGGCATCGGATCACCGGCACGACACTTGGCCCCCGCGGTGCTGCGGGATGCCGCGGGTCCTCGGGCTGATGGTGCTGGCCGAGGACGCGCCGCCGCCGCCGCGACCGGCGAAGCGGCGCAAGCCGAGGGACGGCGGGCTCGACATCGACCGCATCGAGCCGGAGGCCGCGATCCGCGGGGTGGCGACGGCGACGGCGGCGGCGCTGTCCGCGCGCATCTCAGCCGCGGCCCTCGCGGCGGTCCAGAACGCCGGGTACGGGGGGGCGGGGCTCAGCCCCGACGAGGTGCGGGCGACGGTCGCGGAGTCGACGCGGGCGCTGTCTAGCGGAGTGGACAGTCGTCAGGCGCAGGCCGACGCAAATGCCATCTTCGGCCTCGGGCGCCAGCAGGAGCAGCGAGCGGAGGGGGTCAAAAAGTACCTCTACTCGAACCTGCTCGAGTCGGCGGTGTGCGGGCCGTGCGAGGCTGCGCACGGTGCCACGTTCGGGGCCGAGGACCTCGACTACTACGCGACCCCGGCGACGTGGTGCGAGGGTGGTGACCTGTGCAACTGCTTGGTGATCGGGCTGGTGGGAGACGAGTGAGCCGACGCCTTCGGTGGGACCTCGACGGGATCGGCGTCGAGAAGGACGCCGTCATCGCGGCGCGTGAGGGTGTGAGCGTCGGGGCTGTCGAGCAGGCCAGGCGTCGTCGCGGGATCCCCGGTGCGTCGACGACGTGGCGCAAACGTAGGGCAGCGCCAGGCGAGAATCCTTGCGCCGACGCGCTGGAACGGTGACGCTCTCGCCGTGGCCTCCCGTGACCCCATCGCCGTGCTGCTCTCCCAGGTCCCCGAAGAGGGGCCGACGTGGGTGCATCTCGTGCGCGCGGGGGAGCACTACCCCCGCAGCGGCGGGGCAGCGGTTGCGCTGACTCGGCAGGATCTCGCGGATGCTGTGGCTGGCTTCGTCGCTGCGATGGGGGAGGGCTGGTGGCCTCGCGGAGCGCCGCTCGGGTACAACCATGCCGCGGCTCGCGGGGCCCTCGACCCTGACTCGACCGCAGCCGCCGGGTACATCACAGCTCTCCGCGTGACCGATGACGGGGGATCGCTTGAAGCGTGCGTGGACTGGACGGCTGATGGCCGCCGTCGCGTGCGTGCTGGGGATTTCCAGGCGCTGTCGGCGGAGATTCTCTTCGGCCCGCAGTCCAAGCGGGCGAACCAGCCCCTCGGCCCCAGCGCCGCAATCGTCGGCGCCACCCTCACCAATGACCCGATGGTGCCCGGCCTGCGCCGGGTCGCCGCCTCCGAGACCGTACAGGAGAGCCCGAAAATGAAGCGCACCGCCGCCCTGCTCGGCTTGGCCGAGACCGTCACCCCCTCTGACGACCAGATCGCCGTCGCCCTCAGCGAGCGCGACGGCCGGATCACCACGCTCTCCGAGACGCTTCGCAGCGTGACGGCAGACCGCGATGCCGCGCAGAAGCAGGTCGCGGAGTTCGTCGCGGCCGATGCCAAGCGCGCGGTCGCGATCGCGCTGTCCGAGGGTCGGATCAAGGACACCGACGGCGAGCGCGCGTTGTTCGCCAAGCTCTCCGATGTCGAGCGCGAGATGGTGTTCCCCAAGGGGCGCGTCACCGGCACGGCCGGTGCCGTGCCTCCCGCTGCCACTGCCACTGCCGCGAGCCCCGAGGTGTCGGCTCGCTTGCTCTCCGAGCGTGCGGTGGCCGAGGCCGCGAAGTCTGGGCGTCCTGCCCACGCCGTCTACGCCGACCTGCTCCGCGCTCCGGCGCAGGGCTGACCCAACACTCCCCACGCAGAGGCTCCCGCCATGACGACCCCCGCGAATCCCGAGATCCTGACCCGGCGGACGACCGCCAACCTGAGCGCCAAGCCCTACTACCTCGTCAAGGCGAGCGGCGACAACGACCTCGCCGTGGCCGGCGACGGCGAGCTGTGCATCGGCGCGCTGACGAACAGCGTGGCGGACGGCAGCAGCACCGCGGCGTTCGTCCCCGTCCAGGTGGGCGGGACGATCAAGGTCAAGTGCGGCGGGGCCATCACCGCTGGCACCCTCGCCGCGGCGAACAGCGACGGGAAGGCTGTGGCCGTGGCGGACGGCGAGCATGCGTTCGGGATCGCGCTGGAAACGCACGCTGACGGCGACATCGGCACGTTCCTCTGGGCGCCGTCGTACTTCGAGAACACCTGAGCCTCACTGACTGACTGACGCAGGAGCCACGCCATGACGCAGGTCCAGACCATCCAGAGCCAGCCCAACCTCGCGGAGTACGCGCGGCTTCTCGGCCCTTCGCTCGGAACGTTCATCGCCGACAAGATCTTCCCGACCGTCGAGGTTCCGACGCAGTCGGGCAAGTTCGTCGACATCGGGGACGGATTCGGTTCGGCCTCGCCGGGGCACGATGTCGTGATGGCGGACGGGCAGGAGCGGCCACTCCACATCGACCTCTCGATCTCGCGCACCGCGGGGTGGGACGTCAACCAGCGCGGCCTCGGCGTCCGGCTCGATCGTCGCACCAAGGCGGTCCTCGGCGGCGAGGGAATCGACATGGAGTTGGCGGCGACCGCCGTCCTCGCGCGGCACATGGCGATCTACCGCGAGCGCCTCGCGGCGGCCATTGCCTTCTCCGCGACCGTGTTCTCCGGGTACACCGCCGCGCTCAGCGGCGGCAGCCGGTGGGACACGTCGACCGGCGATCCCATCGACGACAAAATGGGGGCGGAGGAGTCGACCCTGTCGAATGGCGGGGTCAAGATCAACGCGGCGATCGTCGGGTGGCAGGTGCATCGCGCTCTGGCGTCGAGCGCTCAGCTGATCAATCGGCTGGTGTGGTCGGGGCAGGCCCCGTCGATGCTCTCCGAGGAGCAGGTCCGCACGGCGCTCGGCGTCGAGCACTACTTCGTCGGCGCCGCCGTGGCCAACTCGGCGGTCGAGGGCCAGGCCGAGACCCGCGGATTTGTCTGGGGCAAGTCGGCCCTCTTCTGCCACCTCGCTTCGAGCCCGGTCCCGATGAGCCCGCAGTCCTGCCTTCAGCGGTTCGCGCTGCGCGGGTCGGAGCAGGGCGCGGTCAAGCGGTACAGTCTGCCCGGCGACTACGTCGAGCAGATGGACATGCTGTACGACGACCAGTTCGCGGCGCCCGGCCCGCGGCTCGGGTACCTGTATACGACCGTCATCTCCTGATCGGAGGCCCCTGTGGACGTCGCACTTTCCCCTGTCCCGGTCCAGACGCCGGGCGCCAAGATCGCGGTCGGGACGTACGCCGCTTGGCTGACCGTCGGAAGCGGTGCCCCGAGCGGGGACCAGTCCCCCGACGCATCGGCCCTCCAGGTGTACCTCCGCAGCGGGGCATCCTCGCAGGTCGCCGCGATCTACGTCTCGGTGGACACTGGCGCGACCTGGTACGTCGTCCCCGGCGTCACCACGGCGGCTCTCGCCATCCTCGACGACACGACGACGGCCGCGATCCTGACGACCCTCGGGGCGCAGGAGGCGGCGAAGATCTGCGTGCCGTCGCTGACCGCGGCGGCCGAGAGCGGCAACGCGATCGCCGTGACGATCGGCCTCAAGGACGGCATGGGGGTCACGCTGGCCCGAGCCCAGCGCCTCAAGTGCCAGATCCTCGACGCAGCGGGCCTGATCGGCCTCGTCGCTGAGTGGACGCTGGCCGAGACGGGCGCCGGGTCGGAGATCAGCACCACGGCGCGGCCGACGCTGATCATCGAGACGGACGCCAGCGGCGCCGCGGTCGTCACCGTGACCGACGTCTCCGGCACGTTCGCCGGGACCGTCTACCTCGAGGTGACGCCGGTTTCTCTCGCCGGTGCCTCTCCCGAGCCGGGGATGCCGACGCAGATCGCCCTCACCTTCGCGTGACGCCGCTTCCGGCGTGACGCGCCCGAAGCGCCGGGGTAGGCTGCCGCCATGTCTGACGCACCCTCCTACCTGATCGCCCCCGGCCGCACGCTGCATCACGACCGCACGGTCTACCCGAGCGGCGCCACGGCTCCCACACTCGACCCGTCCCACGTCGCGTCCCTGCTCGCACAGGGGGTCCTCGTTGCGCCGTCCTCGCCCCCCGCGCCCCCGGCCCCGAGGCCGAAGACATCGGCCGGGCCGAAGCCGGTGCCGGTGGGGTCGTGATGTCACACCCCCCCCATGTGCGTCTCAGGGCGATCGTGCCGCTCGTCGTCGACCGCGCGCCGGTCGAGCCGGGTCAGGAGTTCGACGCGCCGCGTCCTGCGGCTGAGATGCTGTGCCGCCGCGGATCTGCGGAGGAGGTCCTCGCGGTCGTCGAGTCTACCTACGTCGCCGCAGCCGACGAAGAAGTGGGCGACTGAGCGTGGCCTACTGCACGAGTCTCGCCGCGGCCCTGGTCCACGCGACTCAGCTCGGGACGCTGTCGGCATCGACGACCCCGACGTCATCGGACGCGACGACGATTTGGGCTCGCATGTCCGCTCAGGTCCGCGCGGCCCTTCGTCGTGCAGGTTTGGCCACGGCGATCACGGCGAGCACGGACGCGGAGGCGCGAGCGCAGCTCGCGGAGTCGCTGCTGACGAGCGGGCACGTCCTGCTCGCCAAGGGGTCCATCGGCCGGGATGCTGTCTCGACCGGGCCGCGGCTCATCGAGGCGGGCGAAGCGATGCTCGCCGCGTGGGCGACGGACGCTGGGCGGATGGAGATGATCGACGGCGGCGCGACCGTCAGCCTCGGGGCGGCGTCTCCGATGTGGGGTAGTCGGTGGGACGAGGCCGCGGACCCAGAGTACGACACGACGCCGGGCACGGGGGACGAGGGGTACGCTCCGGTCCCCGCCATCGACGACGGCGGCGCGCTGTGACGACTGGGGTACGTCCGTCGAGGGCGACACACGGCGGCCGACTCGGCGGCCCGCAAATCGGGCTGTCGGTCACACCCGACGCGCGGACGGTCGCGATCCAGATGGAGGCGTGGGCTGACCTCGTGCGCGACTGGCGCCCGCTCTGGAGGGACATCGCCACCCTGTTCTGGGCACACCAGCGGCGGCACGTCGAGTCCGAGGGTGCGAGCACCGGCGAGCGATGGCCGAACAACTCCGAGGAGGTGGTGCCCATTGTGCCAGGCCGCGGCGGCGGCCCCTACGACGCGTACAAGCGGAGGGTCCTCGGCGGTGGCCGGACCCTCGAAGTGACCGGCCGACTGCGCGCGGCGGCGACGGGCGGCCCCGGGGCCATCTCCGAGGTCCACTCCGACTCGCTGACTGTCGGCATCGACACGCGATCGGTGCCCTATGCCCTCGGGCACCACCGCGGAGACAAGATTGACTCGGCCCTGTTCCGGCGTCAGGTCCAGATCAAGCGCCGCCCCCTGATCCGCTTCGACGGACGGCCTGTTGAGGAGGTCTCCGGCGAGCCCCGGGCGTTCGGTCGCGCTGTGCAGCAACTCGCGCAGGCGCACGTCATCCAGGCCCGGCGGCTCGCTCTCCGTGGCGAGCCTGGCATGGCAAGCGGTCGCACGATCGCCAGGCTCCTCGCGGAGCCGACGCGGTGACCGTCGTTGCCGTCTACCCTTCGGCTCGCGCGACAGCAGCTCTGGCTGAGTACCTCGCGCACGCAGACCACGGGCTCGCGGCGGCGTGTGCCGCGCTGCGGACGGCGCTCGGGGTGACGACTGATGCGCTGCCTGACCCAGGGGAGATCATCGACTGGAGGGAGTCGCGGCTGCGAGGGCAATCGTTCCCCTCCGTCGAGATTCTCCCGATGTCCGCGGGGCAGGACCGCGAGGCGAACCAGCGGCTCTATCCGGTCAGGCTCCAAGTGTCGGCAGCCATCCCGTCGCACGTCGTCCGGGCGGGTGGTGTCGACGCCCTGATCGCCGCGGGCTGGTACTACGTCGACGCGCTGTACGCCTGCCTCCAGAACCGAGCGCGCGGAGAGCAGGGGGCGACTCTGGCGAACGGTGGCACATATGGGGCCGCTGGGCGTATCGTGCGCGCCATCGTCGACGAGGGGCGCGTGCTCATCGACGACGAACAGATCCAACGGGTGTACGCGACCGTCACGATGACGGTCACAGTCGCAGAGGAGTACTGACCATGCCTGGACCGTCGCTGTTTCTTGGCCGCGAACTCGTGCTCTTCGTGGCGGCCGAGTCCTCATTCGGGGTCGCTGCGCAGGGATACCCGCAGGCGGCCGAGGCGTGCCGCGTGACGGAGGTCAGCGTCGAGATCGGGGCTCCCCTCGAGATGCGCCCGGACAAGTTCGGCACCTCGACCGACATCGGCAAGATCGACCAGCACCGGACCGCGGCATGGGAGGCGTCCATGCTGCTCCTCCCCGCCGGGGTCTCGACGGAGCCCGACATCACCGATCTGCTCTCCAAGGGTGGGTGGCAGGTCGTCAAGCCGGGGACGCCGCTGGTGACGACGGTCGTGGCGGCTGGATCGACGGCGACCACGATCAAGTTGGCCTCCGTCTCCGGCCTCGCAGCCGGTCACGGGATGTCGTTCCAGATGACCGCGGCCGGAGGCCGCGAGGTGCGGCGCATCACGGCGGTCGACGGCGGCGCCGGGTCAGTTACCGTGAGCCCCCCGCTCACCGCGGTCCCGACGGACGGCTACTCGGCCAAGAGCTGCATCGTCTACGCGCCCAAGGATGCGCGGGCTGACGTGCCCGACAGCACGACGCTCTTCGTCGCGGACAATCGGAGCCTCGACATCGTGCGCGGGGCCATGCCGGAGTCGTACTCGGTCGAGATGGGCGGCGACACCGCTGCGCGCCTCGTCGTGACCGGCCGGGGGCGTCGTGGAGATCGGCTCGTGAGCACCCTGCTCAACGGCGGGATCAACGACGTAGTGACATCGATCGTCGTGGACAGCGGCACGGCGGCGCCGTCGGACGTGACGACGTATTGGCAGATCGACTCGGAGATCGTCGCTGTGACGGCGACGAGCGGGACGACATGGACGGTGACGCGCGGCGCGCTGTCATCCTCGGCCGCGGCGCACAGCAACAACGCGGAGATCTATCCGTACACCCCGACAGGGACTTTTGCCGGGTCGCCGGTGCCCGCGACGGCGGGGGATGCGTTCTTCGGCACGGCCCCCACGCCCCTCCAGGTCCAGTCGGCCCGCGTCGAGATCGGGATGCCGGTCGCGGCGGTCGAAGACGAGATGGGCGACACCTACAAGGTCGCTACCTACGCGGTTGCCCAGCGCAAGATCAACGTCTCCGTGCGCGGGGCCTGCCGGTACGACACCTGGGGCAAGCTGCAGACCGATGGCATCCAGCGAGAGTCGACCATCCTCCACCTCCAGCAGGGAGACGAGGAGGGGAAGATCGTCGCGGTGACGCTTCCGGCCGTTCGGCTCGCTGGGCCCCGCGTGGCCCGCGGCGGGGCGTCGGAGTACGTCGAGGTCGATCTCTCCGGTCAGGCCGAGGGCACGACGGCGGGCGAGGACGAGGTGTTCTTGATCCTGGCCTGACGGAGATCACGTATGGACATCGCTACTCCTCGACGACGTACCCGCGTCGAACACCAGGGGGAACACCTGGTCATCATCCATCGGCGAGCCACGGTCGGTCAGGTCGACGAGTGGCGGCAGCACACCGCGCAGCGGCCGTCAGTGGAAGCAGACCTCCCGGCGTGGCTCCGAGACGGGCACCGGCTCGCAGTCGAGATCTCGTCCAAAAACATCATCGGTTTGGATGAAGTCACGATGAGTGGCGCTGTGCCGTCGCTCGGGGATGCTCTCGACGCCATCCACGCAGACTGGATGCTCTGTCGCCACATCGTCGCTCAGATCATCGCAGTGGCGGAACTGGACGCGGCAGTGGGAAAAGGCTGAGGGGCGCGGTTCAGTATCACCACGCCCCCGGACCAGACGACCCCTCTGCGTTGGTCGAGGCGGGGTGGGACGGCCGTTGCAGGCTGTGGAGCCGGTGCCGCGGGACGCTCTGCCGCCACGGCTGGAGACGCCGACCGACAGATCCGCCAGCGTATCCTGTGGACCGACCCTCGGCCGACATCCTCCCTCAGACGTGGCGGCTCGAAGATCGCGTCATCGACGGATGCCCGCTCGACGAGGTCCAGCCGGAGGAGTGGAGCGCGGTCCGCAGTCATGGCCGGTGGAGGGCGATGGGTAAGCCGCTGCCAGGGCCGGGGTCACTCTCTGAGCAGGACGCATGGGGCCTCGATGCCCTCATGGTGATCGAGGCTGAGACGACGTTGATCGACGCGGCCCACGCCGAGCGTGCGCGTCGGCGCTCAGCGCGGTAGGCTGCGCGGCGATGGACCTCAAGATACGCATCAGCGGAGAGAGTCGACAGGCGCAGGAGGCGATCCGAGGCGTTTCTGGCGACATTCGCGCGCTCGGGAACGAGGTTGCGTCGCGCTCGCCCGCCGTCAAGTCGCTCATGGAAGCGTTCGACTCCCTCGCCACACCGGCTGGTACCGCGGGGCTTGCCATCGTAGGGATCGCCGCGGCTGCGACCGCTGCCGGGGCTGCGCTCGGCGCAGCCGTCGCGGACGTCGTCTCCTACGGGGACCGCGTCGGGGACACCGCGGCCCAGCTCGGCATCGGGACCGACGCGCTGCAATCGCTGGAGTTCGCGGCGACTCGCAGCGGAGCCGAGGCGGACGGCCTGCGTGGCGCTCTCCGCGCGCTGACTGGCTCCATTGTCGACGCCCAAGACCCGGCGTCCGACGCTGCGCGCATCTTCGAGGCACTCGGCGTCTCGACGACCGACGCGGCGGGGATGATGCGGCCGGTGGAGGATGTGTTCCGCGACCTCGTCGCGGCGATGGGCGACCTCCCCGCAGGGACGGAGCGGAGCGCGGCGGCGGCGGAACTCCTCGGGCGCCAGTACCAGGCGCTCATGCCTCTGCTCGATGGCGGTGCTGAGGGGCTGCGGACGCTGGAGGACCGGGCGAGAGAGCTTGGCGTCGTTATGTCGGCTGACTCGGTGGACGCGGCTTCGGCGCTGGACGATCAACTCGTCGAGTTGCGCGGTGCGGCGTCGGGTCTGTCGAGGGAGATCGGGGTCCTGCTCGTGCCGATGCTGACGTCGGCGGCGCGAGCCGCGACGGACATGCTTGCGGCGGTGCGCCCGCTCGTCGCGGACATCCCCTGGGGGGAGATCGCCCGCGGCATCACGTCCATCATCCCAGGCGGCGGGCTTGTGCTGGCTGGTATCGATGCGTACCGGGCTCTGTCAGACGGGGTCGAGGAATACTCGGAGGATGTCGACGACGTCCAAATGGACGCAGCCGCCTACGGAGAGGGGCTCGATCGTCTCGCCGCAGCCCTCCGCGCCGTCGAGGACCAGCAGAAGTCGACGGCGAAGAGCACGCGGGATCTGGCGGTCACGTTCGGGGAGGGGTCGGGGGTGGAGTCCATCGCCCCCGACGAGGTCGAATACGGGAACCTCGGCGGGGTGGTATCCGTCGAGGTCGACCGCGAAGCGCAGGCCGAGGCGCGGGCGGCGCAGCGTGCCGCGGCGCAGGAGGCACGCGAGCTCGCGCAGCAAGCGGCCGATGCCGAGCGGGCGGCGGCCGAGCAGGCGCAGGCGGCGTGGGAGGCGTACCGCGGCGAGATCATGGCGACTGGCGAGGCCATCGTCGGAGTCACTGACATCGCATCGACGATGACGGAGGCGATCACGACCGGCGCAGACGAGTCGACGAAGAGCGCGGCCAGGCTCGGGGTCGGGATGTTGCGCCTCGCGGCGCAGATGATCGCTTCGACGATCTCGACGGCGACGACGGCGCAGGCAGAGTCGGTGGCGACGGGCGCGACGGTCAACGCAGTCAACGCGACGACGGCGGCGACAGGCATCGTCTCGGGCGCCGCGCAGGCGACGGCGACCTACGGCGCCTCGGCTGCCGCTGGTGCAGCGGGATTCGCCGCGGCTGTCGGAGCCGTCGGAGGCACCATCGCCGGGTTTCTTGGGCTGATCGAGGGCGTGGCAGACGCGGGCGTCGGGCCCGACGAACTCCGTCGCGCGGGGCTCGGGAGGCACACCGTCCTCGCCGTGCGCAATGACGAGCGGGTGCTTGGGCCCTCTTCGACGCGCGCGGTCGACGACATGCTCCAGGCGTACCGGGCCCAAGGCGCGGTGGGCCGCGGCGGCGAGCAGCGAATCACAGTCCCGGTGCAGCTCGACGGCAGGACGATCGCGGAAGTCGTCGCCATCCACCACGCCCGCGACGACGAGCGCGGGATGGGATATCGCTCGTACGAGCGCGGAGGGCTGCACTGATGCCGCGAATCGGGCTTGGCGTCGACAATCTCCTGACGAGCGTCCTGGTCGGCAACTCGACGCCGTGCCACGCCGAGACGCCCTTGAGCAACGTCCTGATCGACGTGCCGGGGCTGGTCGCGGCGCATCCTGGCATCCCCGATGGTGGCGCCTTCGCGGTCGAGGCCACGGAGACGTGGATCGACACGGACGCGGGCAACGTCCAGGTCACGGCCAGGCTCTACACCTCGGCCGCGGCCTTCGCGGCGGCGGTGCAGTCTGCCCTGTCTACTGTGTTGTCGTCGCCCGCTGTCTACCTCGACCCCTCTGGCCGGTGGCGTATCGAGGCTGCGAGCACGTTCCAGCTGCTCTGGTCGTCGGGGGCTCACGCGGGATCGAACCTCGCGGACGTGCTCGGGTTCGCGGCTACCGACCTGACCGGCGCGACGGCGTACACCGGCGCCGAAGTCCGCATGGCGACGGAGACGGTGGTGTGCTTTGACGCCGGGGCCTCGGTGTCCCCGGATGCCGTGGCCGTCATCCTTGACGGTGACGACGATGCGACGTTCTCCGACGTGCGCATCTACGGGTTTTCATTCTTGCCCGCGCTGCATCAGTCGACGCGGGCGAAGTTGGCGGCTGGGGCGGCGGTGTCCGCGACGGTGTCGGCGCGAGGAGCCGAAGAGGAGAACACGATTCAACTCGCGCGACCCTCGGGGTCGGCGCGGTACTGGTTCCTCTCGTGGGTCCACCGCGACGAAGGGCAACGGCACGAGGTCGGCATCGTGCGGGGCTACGCGATGCTGTCCAGTTCGACGCGGACGGTGCGGGCGCTCGCGGGGCACGCACTCGTAGACGCCGGGGACAGCATCGGGATCAGCAACTACCACCCGGCTCCGGTCGAGCGGTGGTGGCGGCTTCCTCTGCGCTGGGACCTGTGGGAGATCGCGGACGTGCGCGCTGTGTGGCATACCCTGGCTCGGCTCGGTCGGGATCGCGCCTGCTTGGTCTGTCTCCGATGGGCGGGCTCAGGGGGAGTGCTCGACGGGACGCTCGCAGCGGGTGACGAGGCCGACCGCGGATACCTCCTGTGGGCGAGCTGTGCCGAGGGCCCGGCCGACGCCTACTCGGGGCAGGGGTCGGACTACGCATCCGGCGACGTCGTGCTGGAGCAGGTCCCGTGACGGAGATCGCGGCCATCGACTGGAGCCGCGGCAACCTCGACCTGGTGTATCTCGTCGAGGTCGAGTACCACGACGGGGTGGGCTCCGGGGTCGCGCGGTGGTGCGGGCCTCGGTCGCGGACGCGAGGTGGCGTGCGCCTCCAGGTCGAGCAGCCGACCGGGACGAAGGGGGTGGTGCTCTGGCACTCATGGGAAGGTCGGCTCGATGGGCTGACCGTCGACGAGTCGCTCGGGGCTCCATCGCAAACAGTTCAGACGCTCTCCGATGTCTCGATGCGGGTGCAGATGGTGCCATCGGATCCGCTGTGGACTGCTGTCCGCGACGGGTACTGGAGAGGGCAGCCTCTCCGCGTGTGGGTGTGGGACCGGACGCAGGACAGGGTGCAGCCCCTCGCCGTCGGCCGGGTGGACCGCGACCCGACGCGGATCACTGCTGAGGGCTTCGATTTGGTTGCCACGGTGGGGCCACTCCACCTGGAGGACGAGGTCCCGCACACGACGATCCCCGACTCTGTCGCGGACTCGGGGTGGACGCACCTGGACGCTGCGACGGCTGCCGGGTCACCGCACATCCTCCATCCCGGATACGTCGCATTCGGCGCTGGGTTTTCGTCCTACGCGATCCCGGAGTGGGCGCGCGGGACGAAGACCGGGGTGGTTTACGGCGAGGACGTCTACCGGGAGGTCGTGTTCTACGGGTGGCATCCGTCCTACTTGGGCGGGTCCGCCACGCTGTTCTTCCACGTCTCTCCGCAGATGGACTGCCGCGTCGACGACTTGTGGTTCCTCGCGGAGGACGGGTCGCTGGAGCGGGTGTCGACGACGCCGAGTCCGCACTACGTCGTGAGTTTCAATAATCTTGACCCCGCGTGCGGGCCGGTCGGGTCGTGCTGCGCCGTCGTGGGGATCGATGACTCCTACTACGCGCTGCTCGCGACTGGCACGACGGTTTTTGCGGGGCCTGGTGACGGACGGGAAGAGTCGCGGGCGTATGCCCGCATCCAAGGCCCGGTCCACCCTGCGGGGATCATGCCCTTCGTGGGCGGGACGTGGTTCGACGGCGCACGGCAGCGGGTCACAGGGACGGGCACACCGGCGACATACGACCACGAGGTACTCCGCGTCCTCTTCGACGTGGATCTTGGGTCGACGATTGGCTGGACAGTTCCGGCGCCGATATCACTCGCCGTTGGCCCGAGCGGCCCCCACGGCTCGAACTGGATGACGTGCCGGGGCGCGGCGCCAAAGCGCCTGGACGGGACGGTGCCGACGCTCCGGCAACTGCTCGGGGACCTCTTACTCGGCGTCCAGGCCGACATCGCCCACCGGCTCGACCCGGCAGCAATGAGGATGCGACTGTGGGTCGCGCGGCGGCGGCCGTGGTCGCTGTTCGTCGAGGACGCGCAGACTGATTTTGTCATTCGCCGTGCGGACCTCGTCAGCGGGCATCCTGGGGCGGTGCCGGGGTGGCGCATCGACGATGACCCCGGCGGCGCGTATGCGACTCGGGTGGATGTCGCTCACGAGTTCGTCGCGGAGCCCGTCGAGGACGTGTCCGGGGTCCACCTCGGGGACGCGAGGACGATCCAGTACCCGCATCGAGACATCAGCCTGGAGTCTGTGGTCCCGGCGAAGATTGGCCGGAGGGCCACACGGGGCTACCTCCGGCCGAACAACGACAACGGGTGGGCCGACTCATCGGAGCTGATCGGCGCGTTGTCCTCGCAGCGACAGACAGTCTCGACGGTCGAACTCGGCGCGCATCGCTACGGGATCGGGCTGACCGACACGCTCCGCTACGACGGCATCGACGGTCTACCTGCCTCGACAGGCCAGGTCCGCCGCCGCACCCTTGACCTGGACCGCCAGACCGTCAGACTGACGGTCTGGCATCTTGAGTTTTGTCGCTGGACCTCCACTCCGATTGGGACCTGACCATGGCTGACTCGCTCAACTCCGGCAACGGCGCATTCCGGGTCAACGACTCCGGCGTCATCCTCACTCCCTCGGTCGGCGCCGCGTCGTTCTCGTCGGAGGCGATCCCCTCCGCGGGAGGGCTCGAGCGCCGCAGTGGCGGCGGGATCGGCGTCAAGGCGAAGGCGGTCACCGGCGACATGCTCGGGACATCGGCAGGCCGACCGCTGCTCTACTCGCTGTCGACGACGACGGGCGGCGGCGGGGCGCTGAGCCTGGAGAACACCAGCGGCGGCGACCTGTGGATCATGTCGGCGGATCTGGCCATCACGACGGCGGCGAGCGGCGGCGTCACCCTCGACATCGGGATCGGGGCGTCGGGGTCGACGAGTTACGACACCCTGCTCGACGGGGTGGCGGCGAGCGCCACCGGCGGCAAAAACGCTTACGACGACAAGGGCACGAACGGCAAGGTCCCGCGCAAGTGGCCGAGCGGGCAGTTCGTCACGGCGACGTGGTCGGGGTCCCCCGGTTCGCCGGTCGCCAAGCTGCGACTCGTCGCAGCGGACCTGACGTCCGACATTTCGACCTGAGCCGATGGCCGGGCGTCCATCACTGAGTCTGGAGGCCCGCGATGCGGCGCCTGCGGACCCGCCGCCCGGGCGGGTGCTGCTCTACGCGGACGACGCGGGGGACGTCCACGTCCTCGACTCCAGTGGGACCGACACGACCCTCGGTGCGGGTGGCGGCGGCGGGGCTGTCTCGTCCGTCTACGGTCGGACAGGGGCGGTCGTCGCGGCGAGCGGCGACTACGACGCCACGCAGATCGACATGTCCGCATCGTCGCGCATCCTCGGCCGCGCGACGGCGGGAGCAGGCGCGGTCGAAGAGCTGACCGGCGCGCAGGCGACAGCTCTGCTCGATGCGGCATCGACGACGGCCCGCGGCATCGTCGAGCTGGCGACGGACGCGGAGACGCAGACGGGGACGGACGCGGCGCGGGCCGTCACCCCAGCGAGCGGCGCGGCGAGCTGGATCAAGCGGGACGTCCTGACGACAGCGGGGGACCTGCTGACGGCGTCGGGGGCATCGACTCCTGCGCGGCTCGGGATCGGGGCGGAGGGGGCCGTGCTCGGCGTCGAGTCCGGAGCCCTGGCGTGGTCGCCGCTGCTGACGCGGCAGCGCAGGAATAAGGTTGAATTCGGGACCGTCGCGGACTTAGTGGCGAATCCTCCGACAGGCACAGCCTGGGCGAACTCTGGCGCGATATCGTCCGCATCGTCGACGGGTGGCACGGCGGCTCTGGCGCACGGATCTAGTTCGACGGTCGCCTGGAACGGCGGGAGTGCGATCAACGCCCCGACGCTCTACGCAGAGATCGTGCGCGACGACTCACAATATGAGGTCGTGGTACGGGCCAAAAGCCAGTGTAATCAAGCGTCTGAGGCGTGGCAGTTGGGCGCTCTTACCACCGGCAACGTGTACGTTTTCGGGGTGGTCATCGGGTACTACGCCGGGCTGGCCCCAGGGATCATCGGCTACAACACTGCTGGGACCTCCGTGGGGTCCGCTAGCTTGACGGCGCAGCAAGTGAATACAGACGGCGTGTGGGTCAAAGTCACCTGTAACGCGGCGGGAACCGTGACGTACTGGTACTCGACATCGACATCGTCGACACCGCCGACAACGTGGACGCGGCTCGGGTCATTCTCCGCGGCGGCGGCGGACGTAACCTCACTACGCAGGTGGGGGCTGTCGATGGTCAATCACCTCAACCCAGGCGGCGGGTATTCTATGGACATTCTCTACATGGCCCTGCCGCGGAGCGAGACATGATCACGCTCTGGAGTGTCGGCGCTGACGTCCTCATGCTCCAGGCGCGGATGGCTGCCGCAGGGCGGTATCCATTTCGCGCAGACGGGATCTGCGGCCCGCTGACCTGGGCCGCGGTATCGATCGTCCGCTCGGACCTCGGGCTCTCCGACGACCGCAGCGCAGACGAAGTCTCCGCGCTGCTCGCGACAGGGGGACCTCGTCGTGCGGTCGAGGACGGGCAGGACTCGACGGCTGGGCTGGATCAGCGAGTCGCGTCTGCTGTGCTTGGTCTCCAGGCCGGAGGGTGGCTGCGTGGTCGATGCTCTGCGAGCGACGATGTCATCGCGGCCCTCGGCGGCTACGGGATGCCGGGAGTCGTGCTTCGGCCGCTGTGGCTGCGCATCGCTGGAGGCGCGGCCGCGACGATGTATGTGGTCCGCGGGTCGATGCTCGCTGCGTGGGAGGACGTCGAGGCCGATGCTGCGGCGGCGGCCGCCGCGCACGGGTGCCGCGTCTTGGCGCCGTGGGTGGTCGGCCGGTAGCGGTCCGTGGCGCTCGATGGCAGACTCCGCGCATGGACCGCACGCCACAGCCCTGCTCCCCTTGCCCGATGGGCCCGCGACTCGACGGCATCGAGACCCGGCTTGGCGCCGTCGAGTCGTCCCACGTCGAGGCCGCAGAGACGCTGCGCGACATGGCCTCGGAGATGCGGCGGCAGAGCGAGACGGGGACGCAGATGCTCGTTGTCCTGCGCGAAATCAACGACCGCGGGCAGCGCCGCGACGGGCCGATCCTCGATGCCGTCGCGCGGGAGGCCGCGGGTCGGGCGAGCTTCGGGGCGAGGGCCTGGGAGGCTGCGGGCAGTCGAGCCGGGATCGCAGTGCTCACTGCGCTCGCCGTCGCCGTCGCGCAGGCCCTCGGACTGCCGATGCCTCGGGTCGGGCTCGACCCTGTCGGCCCCGCGGTCGCGGCAGCTCCCCCCGATCCGAGTTCTACTCCCCCCGATCCGAGACCTACTCCCCCCGATCCGGCCCCTCCGGCAACCCCAGCCGCGGCGCCTGCGCCGATGGGGGAATGAGATGACCGACCGAATGACTCTGCGTGGATTCGGGCCGCAGTCCATGCCCGCGTCTCAGCGGATCATCCTGGCCGAGGCCGCGACGGCGGGGGTGGCGGCAGCGATGGCGTCAGGCGTCGTCGGCGGCGACCATCGGCGGCGGCTCGCGCGGCTTCACGCGATGCGCGCGGCTCTGGCTGCGCCTGTCACCGCCCCGCCGCTCCAACGTGGCCTCGGCGTCCTCATCGACGCGGCCGAGGACGTCGCGCACGGCATCTCGGGCGAGATCACGGAGTCGGGCATCTCGGCTGCGCGAGCTCGCCGCGGGTGCGACTGCGACGAGACGTTCATCCGAGTTCTTCGGGCCCTGGTCGACCTCGGCGTGGAGGCCGCGTTCCAGGGGATCCGGTCGGCGGCGCTGCGGGGGGCGTCCTCCGGTGGGTGATCTCACTCCCCACCTCTCGTGGGCGGAGATGACGACGACCACGCATGACGACCTCCGCGAGATCAACGCCGCGGAGGCAGAGGTGTTCCGCGTGCCGATCACGCGGACGGCAGAGCTGATGGAGCAGGTGCGGGCGACCATCGGGGCCCCGGTCGTGATCAGCAGCGGATTCCGGGGGCCGCGCCTCAATCAGAGGATCGGCGGATCGAAGTCGTCGCAGCACCTCCGCGGCGAGGCGTGCGACTTCGTCCCGGTCGGCATCAGCCTACTCGTAGCCTGCGCCGTACTCCGCGTGGCTGTCCGGGCCGGGCGCCTACGCGTCGGCCAGATCCTGCTGGAGCGTGGCTGGATCCATGTCTCGCTCGGGGCTCCGTACCGCGATCCTGCGCGATGCGGGGAGATCGGGCATCAGCGACCGGACGGCACCGTCGTCATCGACGAGCGAGTGCGCTGACTCCAGCGCAGCCCAATCGGGAGCGGGGTCATCGGATCCACCCCAGCGTGGGAGCCACCGGCGCCGATCCCGGCCTCCACACGAAGGCCGCGTAAGCCGCGCTGTCTGTCCCGCCCCCGGTGAACGACGGCCGCGCCTCCAGAACGTGGACCTCGGAGAGCGGGCAGTCCCGCCAGAGGTCGCGACGTTTGCGACTCTCCAGCATGGCGAGCCGCAGGAGGAGGACGATGGTGCCGCCATCCCGCACTGCCTCGTGCGCGCGGCGAATGTGCCGCTCGGCCGCGCCGAAGGGCGGATTGCCGATCGCGAGGTCGAAGCGCGGATCGCCAGGAATCGGCGCCGCGAAGTCCTGTCGCAGCGGCAGGTAGTAGGGGCCCTCCCGGGACGCCCAATCCTGGCCCCGCATCGTCGGGGCCTCTGGGTCGATGTCGATGGCGGTGATTGCGGGTGGCCGGGCCAGCGCCTGGAGCGCGCGAACGAAGGCTCCGCCTCCGGCGCTCGGCTCCAGCACCTGCGGCATGACCTCGACGTCGAGGGCACGCTGGACGGCCGGAAGTGCGACGATCTTCTGGGCCACCTCGTCGGGGGTGTAGTAGCGACCGAGGGGATCCTGGGTTCCGTGCTGACTGCTCATGGTGTTACCTCAGGGCGGCGACGATTATCGTCGGCACGCGACGGCCTGGCGCCGGAGGGCGATGCTGGTGCTTGGCACAGTCACTCCTTCCGCAACCTGGACATGGCCGGGACCTCGAAAATGGGATCCCGGCGCCGGATCGCGTCGGTGATCTCGGGGTAGGCGATGTCGGGGCGGCCGGGGTGATCAGCGAGGTCGAAGAACCACGACTGCCCCTCGCGGCGCGCAGTCATCCACCCGCGATCGAGGAATGTGCGATGCCGGACCGGGGTCGGCCTGAAATCCTCGGCGGTCAGCGGGCGCGTCTGCCCGAGGATGCAGAGTCGGACGGCCGCGATCTTCCACGGTGACAACGGCCGCGGCGCAGGCTCACCTGCGCGCATCTCCACGTCGAGGTCGTGCAGTTCCAGTGGCTGGAGCCCGATGCAGCGGAACCGCGACGAGGCCACGACGAGCGGAAACAGGACGTGTTCATCGGGGCGACCGCGCTGGAACCCAGCGTAGACGGGCAGTACCACGATGCCGAGCGCATACGCGAGGTCGCGGAACTCCCCGCTGGCCGATGGGACCGCGACGGCATACCAGTCCGCGCTCCGCGACAGCTTCGCCCCGCGGCTGTCCGCAGGCAGGGCCTGGGCCAGGACCTGGACGTTGTCGCGGAGCTTGCCCTCGACGACGACCACGTCTCCCGGGCAGAGGCTGTCGGGACCGCAGTCGTCGCCGACGACGAGCACGAGGTCATGGCCCGCGGTCTCCGGAAGCGCGCGCCAGCCCCGGGCACGGGCTGCGTCGATCACGACTTGGAGCATGGCGGCCTCGGACTCCCACTTCGGGCTGGGCACGCGGATCATCGCGCCTCCTCCGGCGAGCAGGCGGGCGTCCAGACTCGCCTTCGATCCGCGAGCGCCGCGCGGAGGTCCGCGGCGATGCGGGAGAGGGTCATCGCCTCGACGCACAGGCGGTCGATGCGCGCGAGGCATGAGGGGAGCGCGTCAGGGCGCGTCGCAGACAGAGCCTCGCGTTCTGCCTGTGCCGTCGCGCGGCACGTCGCTGCGTGGCGCTCGGCCTCGGCCGCGATGCGCTCGACCTCGTCGAGGACGGCGAGCGACTCGGCCACTGCATCTTGGAGGGAGTAGCGGATCACGGCTGCTCCGGGCCGCGCTGGGCCCAGTATCGCGCGTGGTCTGCCATCGCGCGGTGCTGGGCGGCGGACATGTCGAGATGAAATTGCGCCGACGAGTCGACGTCGAACTTGCTCTTGCTCGTCAGCGCATGGTCTGCGCGCTCCGTGCAGTGCGTCTCGACGTACTGCATCGCAGCCCGCCACCCGAGCCGGTAGGATGCACTATCCCGGGACTGCGGGATAGCATTGACGAGGGCCTCAGTAGCCCGCCGAGCCGCGCGCTCGACCGCGATGTCGGCCTCCATCTGCTCGACGACGTGCTCCCAGCACAGGGTGCCGTCGCCGTGATCGACGCTCGGCTCGTCGCAGCCAGAGGCCGCGCATCCGCCGTCCTCGATGTGCGCGACACACGACGCGCATAGCGACTCGCTGTCGGACGGCCCGACCTCGCCGCATCTGTCGCACTCGATGCAGGCGCACTCGTCGACGCCGCTGTCGTGGTACGACTCGCCGCACTGCGAGCATGTGCGACTGTATGACCCCCAGTCAGCGGGTAGGTTGTCGCGCGTCATAGGCTTCTCCTTCGCGGCTTCGGGCCGCTCGGGGCCCCACCGGGGGCCCTCTGACACCTCGACCCCGCCAGCATGACCTGAGCGGGGCGAGGGGACGATGCGCGCCTCTCGGCGGCTTGATCCCTCCGCGGTCGTCGCCGCGGAGCGAAGGCGGGGAGGACCGCCGGATTTTATTCTTCGTCGTCGAGGTCTTCGTCGTCGAGGGAAATCAGATCCTCGATCCGCGCCCAGGGCGGCGGGCCGCCCGCCGCCCGCTCCGGCCACTCTTGCGCCCACAACGTCCCATCCGGCTTGCGGTCCACGATGATCGACGCGAGCCCCGCGTCGACCATCGTGCGGTCGGCACGGATCGCGGCTCGGGCCGCGGCGGCGCCGATCAGGTAACGGGTACCACCTCCAACCTGGCGCTGCTGTGCGATGATGACCATGGTGTCTCTCCTTCGCGGCTTCGTGCCGCTCGTGGCCCCACCGGGGGCCCTCTGACACCTCAACCCCGCCAGCGTGACCTGAGCGGGGTGGAGGGGGCGTGGGGTGGAGGTCAGAAGCAGACGCGCTCGCCCTTGATTGAGACGACCGCGACGGTGCGCCTAATGATGTTGCTGTATTCATTGGACAGCGGGCGGAATTGCGTCCCGGTCGGCCACTCTCGACCGTCGAGAGACCACACCGTCGCGGTCGTCTCGCGCAGGGTGTCACCCGGGACTTTGGACGCAGCGCGGGACTTGATGTTGATGGTGGCGTTCATGGCTTTCTCCTGCGCGGCTTCGTGCCGCTCGGCGGTGCTTCGTGCGCCGACCGTGGATAAACATTAG
>JAAOEI010000155.1_pt1 | contig 28476 bp, 39 predicted proteins | sample 7059261 | NCBI WGS metagenome assembly JAAOEI01 (sample SAMN14008812, study PRJNA610033) | viral metagenome | isolation source: viral particles filtered from seawater | place: China: Hangzhou Bay, Yangshan Deep Water Harbour | collected 2017-10-31 | reverse complement strand
GGAGAGATTACAATGACTTGGATGGCTCTTCTTAAAAGACATGAATCCTACATGGTAAAAAGACAAGTTTGGAAAGAAGCAAATTTAGACTATAATGCAGGTGCATTGTCAATAGAAGAGTTAGAAGAGAAATTAGGAAGAAGATTAAATGCTGAAGATTTTGCTAACATAGGATTAACCTTCAAAGGAATAAGAAATAAACCTACTGTTTTGAATAGGCTTGGGAAAGAAAAAGTATATGAAATGTATCGGGAATTTGCTGAAAACTTATTTGGATATGGGGCGGGGGGAGAAACCCTTGAAGAATTAAAAAGAGATGAAAAAGAAGACATTGAAGATATTACATTAGATTTAAAGTTTTTAGGATATGACCCTAACCCTATTGTTGAGATTTACAAGAACAGCATGAAAATATTGCAGGAGAGATTACAATGACTTGGAAAAAAATATTGAAAATGAGTTCAGCACCCGAAGTAATTAGAGTCGATGGTGAGTATTACGCATTGAATTTTGAGAAACCAATTACAAAAAGGGGTTTTTATTCTTATTTGCCTTTAGTAAATTATTCAGAAATGAGATTGATTAAGGATAAGGATGAATTTCTAAATCAACAAGATATTGAATTAGATATAGAAGAAGCAGATTTTTACGCTACCATCAGAGGGGCAAATGAAGATAAAGGACTAAAAGAAACATATTTTAGGCTAAAGAATCAATGATGCAGGAGGAATTACAATGAGTTGGAAAACGATACTAAAAGGGGATTTTCCTAAAGAAATAAAACACGACGGAATAGAATATTATGTTGTTGAATATTTAGAAGATGGTAAAAAAGGAGTATATCACACAGATGATAAAAATGCTCCCGACCAAGTATTAGAGTTATATTTGGATGAGGCTAATTCTAAGGCTTAAATGCAGGAGAGATTACAATGAGTTGGAGAACTGTTTTGAAAAATATGCAACCTCAAAAGGTAGGGATTTGGTATAGCCCTAATGGTTGGGTTAATACAAACACAGAAAGCGAACTCGCAGATATTTGGGATATGTCTAAGAAAGCGGGATTATTAAACAAAGCGTATTCTAACTCAAACGATTGGTTTGATGTTGGGCTTAAATTTGTAGGTAAAACTATTCTTTTTAAAAATGAATATCAAGATGAGGAGCATCAAGGGGGTGCAAGAGGTATAGCGGGGAAATTTGGAATATTGGGAGAATATGATAAGGAACACGATGCCATATTAGATTCCATACTTGAAATTATAGACGATGCAGGATTTGATACTAAAGAGTATGCTCTTTCTTATTTTGATAAAAACCAAGCAAAGAATTATTTAACAACATTACAAAGTAAATCACAAAAACCCAAAGGGATTTTTGGGAGATTTAGAAAGTAGAAACTAAAAGATGCAGGAGAGATTACAATGACTTGGCAAGATATAATTAAAATAAAAGGTAGAGCAGGAGGAAGAGAAATTGATGCCGAACCCGAAGAAATGGTTGATTATCTTACTTATCGAAATTGGGCATGGCAATCCGATAAAGCAAGAAAAGAAGAAGGCTTATCGGGAGAAGGTTTTGATGATAAAAAACATTTAGAACTCATTACCACATCGAAAGGAAAGGCTTTAGGCTATTCTCCAAAAGATGTCAAACAATGGATTAGGACATGGAATGAAGAATTTGGAAAAAGATTAGGTGCAGAATATCCAACAGGAGATGAGTAAAATGAAACCAATCAAAGTGATGTGGACTACGGATAATAAAAAATTTGCATTTATTGATGGCAAACCATATACTGCTTTACAAGTAGAAGTATTCAAAGACGACCACCCAATGTATGAATATGAAGAAATGGTTATGACAGAAAAAGAAAACGAAGAAATGTTAAGGAATCAAAAAATAAAGAAAGGTGATTGGTTTAATACATTAAAATTAAATGATAAGATAAAAGGTTAGGTGTTATCATGGCTAAAAAAACTCCTCTCTTTCCTAAAGATTTAGGGGCTTTTCTACTTAGTTTAAACATTCCTCAAAAATTTGAGGAGTATAAACAACACACGAAAAAAGAAGGAGAAAGGTCTAATTTAGAAATCGCAAAAAAATACCTTGAGAGGCTAAATGAGGCTAAAAATGAAGATGATTTGGAGTCAATTATTGATACAATTGATAGAAATGCAAATTCTGTTCTTCAATCTACTCTTGAAAAAGAAGGAAGGGCTCGAAAAAATGAAAAAATTCTTCTTTATGACACAATTTTAGATGGAATTAAAGAATTATATGTTGTTTTTTTTGAAAAAGATAGAACAACTGCTGTTTTTAGAAAAATGGTGAATAAAATAATAAAAAATGCAACAGAAGAAGATGTAAAAAAACTTGAAAAGTATCTAAGAGGGGATAAAACACACTTAGATAGACATAGAAATGAAATAAATTCTCTATCAAAGACAAAAAAAGATAAATTTATTAAAAATATTCAAAAATTTGACAATAATTACATTCTTCGAGTCTTAAAATTGTTAAATTTAGACTTTGAAAGTGAGGTAGAACTCGATATTGATGATATTACAGATACAAATGTGTTAGGACACTACTTTTTTCTTCAAAATAGGGGTGTTGGAACAAAAACATTAGCAAAAAAACTTCTTCCTACAATAAATGGTAAAGATACTCATCAATATATTATGGTTGATTCTAAAAATACACTTAAATTAAACGATTTAGTCCTACAAATGCTAAGAAATCCAAACGAAGATAGTATTTTTAATGACATTCTCAAATATTTTCCTAAAAGTTACAAAATGAGAGTAAGTGATGCATCTCCTAATTTGTATTTTCCAAGCGAAAAAATAAAAGAATTAATTCCTGAATTTAAAAACATTAAATCGAATGATATAAAGCAATATAGAGATATTTTTGTTAATGCTTTACAAAGTAAAAAAACAGATAAAGAAAAAAAGAAGAGAATAGCAATTTTTAAAATTATAGAACCTTCAAATTTAAGCAGAAAGGAAATAAAAGAATTTAGAAGAAATTTCGATTACTCAAATGAAAATATAGATAGTATATTGGAAACTAAATTTTCATTAGATGATACAAATACAAAAGTTATTTTGGAAGAAGTTATTGGTAATTTACTTTCCGAATCAAACATTGAAGATACTATGGATTTACTCGGTAAGTATCAAAATGAAAATTTTGGAGAAGGGGGCTATGATACCACAAGAGTTATTGTTAATCTTGTTTTAATATTAAGAAAATACTATGATAATATTGATGAGGCTTTTGATAATGCTTTAGAAAAAAACGATGCTGATTCTCATAAAAAATTAGAACAAGTGTTAGAATCCAATAGCATTAAATTTGTTCAAGATTTGAAAGAAGGTGTGAAAGATAAAATTAACGATATTAAGAATAATAAAAAAGATTATTCTTTTATGTATGAAGGAGGAGTATCATTTATGAACACTTACTTAACTTATCTAAAAGGAGGGTGGGCAGAATGAATATAGATGAGATTGTTGATGAAATTATCGAATTAGAAGAATATCAGGAATTTGAGGAAGATGAGATTAGAGAGGATGTTTTAGAATATCTCATGGAAAATTTTGAAGAAAAAGAAATAGAAGAAAATACCGTAGATATAATTATAGATAAAATTCGTAGAAAAATTAAACCCAACCAAGATATTACTCTCGAAAATAACATAGTTGCAATTAATGCGTTTTTAGAAAAATTGTTTAAGTATTATGGAGAACCAATAACAGTAGAAAAAATCGAAAAGGGAGTAAATTATGAAGATGTTGAAAACATTGAAAATAATGAACAAAAAATTGCTCTTGAAAAATTTATTAAATCTCCTACAATGAAAAAATATCCAGAACTTAAGAGAATCATCTCTAATTTTTTAAATCGAACAAGTGAACAAATAGATGTTGAAAGATTCGCCATAGAAAATTTAAATCTACGCTCCGTTCTTAACCCATCTAAAATTAAAGAAGTGAACAATAGGGGAAATCTGTATTCTTTTTGGAAAAAAATTAGAGAAGAGGAAGAAAAATTTATTGGGGAAATAGAAAACTTGATGGAAACTAACATCTTTAAGAGAGATGTAAAAAATAACGAATATGCTAAAGAAATTCAAAGGATAATGCAAAATAAAAAAGATGAACTTTATTATGTTCACAAATTTCAAAAGAGAAAAATAAAAATCGCAGGAAAAGAATCGAGAGCCCTAAGTATGTTTTTTAAAGTATTAAGAAAAATAGATAGCACTTTTATTTCATTGAAAGACCTTTTACAAGAAGAAGGAAAACAAAGAGAAAGCGAAAGTGCAGACGATAAAACATTAACAGGACAGCAAAAAGAAGCCTTTTTAGATTTTGAAGAGTTATATGATTTAAATGATTATTATCAATTAACAAAAATTGTTCAAGATACCAATATTGACCCAATAGGATATATGTATATTATTGATGATTTAGAAGAAGCAGGAGTTCTTTTGGGAGAAAAAGAAGAGATTAAAGAATACTTGAATATAAAACTTGACGATATTTTAGAATATTTTGAAGAGGAGGGTGTTCCGTATAGTGCCGAAGACATTGATACTTTAGAGGATTTTATTGAAAATGGTATTGTAGAAATGACTGAAATATCCGAAGATGATTTGTATCTGCCTATTTTTGCTTTAGAAAGCACTTCATTAGGAAGAACCGAATCTGCCCAACAATCTTTTAGAGGAGATAAATTTGAAAGAATGACTGAAAGAATAGATAGTTTTCTTCAAGATAAATCTTTAGACATAAATAAGATTGAAGAAAACATACTAAACCTTTTAGAAAATTTGAGAAATTACTTAGAAGATGAAAATACAATTTTTCAAGCACAGTCCTATATGACTCTACTTGGTGTCGCTGAACCTTCTAAGCAGGAAAAAGACAAAATAAAGGAAGGTAGAAAATATGCTGGAATTGAATATTATTTAGATTCAAGAAGCAAAAGAGGAGAATATAGAGAAGATATTAAAGAAATAGAGTCTAATATTGAAGAAATTACAAAACTTGTTGAGAAAATATATTTTCTGCCTTTTGCTTCACCACATATTTTTGGAATGGATTTACCATTTGAAGGAAATGGAGATGTAAGAATTTTAATGTCTTATGAAGAAAGTCAATCCTATGCTTCTCGAATCGCTTCTCTATTAAGAAAAAGAGGGGAGGCTTTAGTTACAACTGCCCAACTTAATACGATTAAGAAATTTATGAATTATTATTTAGGTGCTGAAAGCAGAAATGATTTAAATTCATTTGTAGATAAAGCAGAAGACTTTTATGATGAAATATTAGAAATATACGAACATGATTCTATGAAAAATATTGAAAGTAAAAATATATTAAAGAAAGATTTAGCAAGAGATATTGCATCTCTTATAGGAAATATTGCTGATGAAATAGCATATAGCGGTAAAGAAATTAAGTTTCAAGGCATCAATGTCAAACAAGCCTTTGAAGAAAGAAAACAGTTTAGAGGCGGAGAAAATTTGAAACTTGAAGAAATAGGAGCATTGTATTCCTTTTTTGAACTCATAGACACTTTACCCCAATCTTTTACAACAAATATAACAGAAGAACAACGAGTTAAAATTAAAGAATTGCAAACATTATCAAAAGAAATTAGAAAACAAGATTTCTCTACAAAATTATTAGAAGCCCATGATTCTCTTAGAATTCTTAAAAGACAACCAATATACTATGAGTATTACAACGCTTCAAATTTAGACGATATGGAAAGTTTTCTTACTACTGCTCAAAATACATTTAAGAAAAATTATACTGCTTTTGAAGTTGGAAATATAGTAGAAGAAATAGATTCTTTTGACAATATATCAAAGAGTTATGGAGTATCAACAGAAGATGTATATATTATTAAGGCTCATTTTAGGTGAAATAAATGCCATACTCCATACAGAATTTTTCCAATGAAAGTGAGGTTGCTTCTCGCTTTAAACAAGATTGGGGAGAGGGAGTATATCCTATGCGAGAAGGTAGATTGCCTTCCTTTTATACAAATGGTATGAAATATATTGGTGCTATTGATTCTCAAAGAAAAATAGCAGGAGTTACAGGTTATATTGATAAAGGCTCTTATTTCATTATAGGAGGAACTTTTACACACCCCGATTATCAAAGGGGTGGTAAAAAACATAAAAAAGAAGGGTCGCCATTTTCAAAACTTAAAAATTATAGAGAGGGTATTGTAGAAGGGAAGCCAAAAATAGCGGGTTTTAGAAGAACTTCGGGAACAGATAAAGATTTAGAGGATTGGATTAGTGGTAATAAAAAAATATTTAATTTAGAAGAACATGAAGATATTCCTCAAGATATGATTGATAATTTTAAACAAAGATATGGAGATGCTTGGGGCATTCGTAAGAACTTTTATTATTATGTAGATGATGGTTGGTTTGATATTATTAGGTTGGGATAAAAATTGGAAATTTACGAAGTTGGTCCGAGAGATGGATTGCAGAATAGCAGTTTTAATATTGATACCGAAGAAAAAGTGTTTATGATTGATTCTCTCTATAAAGCAGGACTTCGTGAAATGGAAATTACATCTTTTGTTCACCCTAAACTTGTTCCCCAAATGGCTGATGCTAAAGAGGTATTTCAACAAACAAAACACATTAATAATTTTGATGTTCTTATTCCTAATAAAAAAGGATTAGATAATGCAAAAGAAGTAGGGGCTAAAAATTTCAATGTGTTTTTTTCAGTATCGGATTCGTTTAATCAAAGAAATCTAAATAAAAAATTGAATGAAATACATGCTGAATTATATTCTATGTTAGAAGATGTGGATAGAGAAAATGTAAGAGTATATATTTCGTGTGCTTTTGGTTGTCCGATTGAAGGGAAACCAAAAGAAAATGATTTACAAAATGCTATCCAAAGGGCTTCTACATTAGGAAAAGAAATAGTTTTGTGCGATACAATAGGGGTGGCTCATCCCACACAAATGTTACAAACTTTAGAATTAACTAAAAAAGAAGATTGTGAAATCGCCCTGCATCTACATCAAAATAAAGAAATTAAACGGGATATTTTTTCTAATGTAAAAGCCGCAGTAGATTGGGGAGTAGATAAATTTGATAGTAGTATTGCAGGTTTAGGAGGTTGCCCTTTCATTCCAAAAAGCGGAAGTAATCTTTCTACGAATAAACTCATTCAATGGGCTTATGATAACAATTGTGAAATGAAAGTTGAATTGGAAAATTTAAATGAAATTACAGAATGGGTAAAAAATAAGAGGGGATATTGATGAGTTGGGAAGATATTCTTAAGAAAAAAAGAAAATCAACAGTTAATCAAGCAGGTAATTACACCAAACCTAAACTTCGCAGAAGATTATTCAATGAAATAAAAAGAGGAACAAAGGGCGGTAGAGCAGGTCAATGGTCTGCAAGAAAAGCCCAATTGCTTGCTCAAAGATATAAGAAAGCAGGTGGGGGCTATCGTGATTAATTGGCGTAATGTTCTCAAAGCCAAAAGGCAAAAGGATTTAACCACTTGGATTAATGAAGAAGGGGAAGAAAGAAAACCTAAAGTAATTACTCTACCAAACGGAAAAAAATATTTATTTATATCCAAAGAAAGAGCATATCCCTTTATAAAATATCATCCTATTTTGGGAGATAGAACAGGAAGAAAGCAAAGAGGTGCTATGATTAAACCATTAAGTTTGGAGGAAATTAGAAATGATATTTCAAAAGCCAAAGCAAAAGTCCAACGGGAGTTAGACGAATGGACTGATGAAGAATGGGGAAGTCAAAAACAACACAAAGCAAGAGCAAGAGGCGAAACTCCCCCTCCTAAATCAACAGGGAGATTTATGCCTAAGAAAAAGTTTCAAACTACTTCACAATCAACATTAAATTACCAAGATAAAAAGAAAAGAGAAGGAACTAAAAAAGGTAAGCAACACATACCAACAGGAAAAAAGTTTAGTCAAAAGTGATTCTTATGAGTTGGGAAAATATTCTTAAAGCAAATTTTGTAGTTAAAACCAATTTTCCCGATGCAGATTTTTGGCTACAAACAAGAGGTTCGGAACAGAATGTCGGAAAGCCACTTAAACAATTTGGAAAAGTTCAAGGAAAATATAATATTGGGATAAAAGTTCCCGAAGAAGTAAATAAAGAATATTTTTATTCATGGTTAGCAAGTTTATTTAGAAAAGGATATTGGAAAATAAATTCTTATGGTTCACTACCACTACAACATATTAGAACAAGCGATGTTAAAAAAGTATTAGAAACATATGAAGATAAAAAAGATTTCAAAGATACTACTTCAAGTCAAATAGAAAAGGCATATGAAGATTGGTTAAAGCGAAGCAAACTTATAAGTAATCTTCTCTTAGCAAGTTCAAGTAGAATAAGAGAAGGTCGAGAATTAAAAAGATTTTTAGATAAAATGGAGGGTATGAAATGAGTTGGTTTGATATTTTTAAAAGACCTAAAAGAGCCGTAGGTAAAAGATTTAGATATATGAATCAAATCTATTTACTATCTCCCGAACAAGTTGAACAATTAAGATTAGAAAAAGAACAAATCAAAAAAGATTCTTACTTACAACAAAAACCTCTCGAAACTCAAGAAAGAATTGCACTTAAAAGAATTATAGACAGAAATGGTTTAAGACCTCAATAGGTGATAAAATGAAGTGGAAAGAAATGCTCAAGGCACATTACGGAACAGAAAAAATGGATTGTAATTGTGCTAAGTGTAGAGAAAAAATGGAAAAAAAACTATCACCAAAGCAAAGAAAAATTGCTGAATTAACACCCCCCAAAGATAAAATTGATGCGGGGGATTTAGCAGAACTAAGAAAAGGAAAGGGTGAAAGGCATTTTTATTTAGAAAATGGAAAACCTGTTCAATGGATTGGTGAAACTCATAAACACCCCGATGGAACTCTAATGTCGGGTAAAGAACATAAAGAGGGTGTAAGTAAAAAATTATATCATTTTTATGAATTAAATGAAAAGGCACTTCGCCATCTAAGTAAAGATACTACAAAAATTAAGTGAGTAATATGGATTGGAAACATATTTTAAAACTTGCTAGAACAAACGATGCTAGTCCAGAAAAACTTCATGGCGATAATGCCTATTTAGTAAATGATGATATTTATAGACAGGCTGGCGGTTCAGTAATAGATTTTAGTAGAATGAAATCAGACGGAACTTATGAGTCCAGCGAAGGCGATAGATTTATGGATATTGAAGATATTGAAGAAGCCATAGGAAGAAAATTGACAATTGATGATTTCAAATCCCACCACCTTAATTGGAAAAGCGATACAAATAAAACATTATTGGATAGAGTAGGTGGGTTTAAAGGACAACAAAAATTAGCGGAAGAACAAATTAGGCGAATGATGGATTCATTACATATGGGAAATACTTTAGACTCTCAAACATATCAAGGGTATGAGAATATTTTTATAGGTTTTTTAAATATATTTGGTGATATTTCTCCTTTAACTAATGAATTACTTTTTGTTCTAAGAAATTATATGGGTATTGAGGCAAGTAGGAGAGATTAGGTGATTTTATGGATTGGAAAGATGTTTTGAAAGAAGAAGATAAACAGGAAAGATGGAACAGATACCGAGAATCACTTGAAAGGGCGAAGAAAGAAAGGAGAAGTAATTATCAAAGAAAACCCGAACAACCCCGATATAAATGTGGTATGTGCGGTAGGAAACTATCATATTATGATAAAGAACATAAAAGAGGACAATTAAATTTTTGTAAAGCATGTAAAGAAAGAAGGGGGAATAAAGATTAGTAATTGGCAAGAAGTTCTAAAAGAATATGACGAAAACCCTTACGATAAACTATCTGAGCAATTTAAGAATTTAGAAAATGAACTAATAAATGCTGTTTATAAATATGAAGATGCCCTAAGCAACATTAAAGAATTGGCAAATAAATTACAAATGGAGATGGATATTCCCGAACTAAACGACGATATTTATATGACTACTAATGCCCTAATCGAAGAAAGAAGCAAAGACCCCGATGATTATTTTTATCACATTAGAGAAATAGAAATGGTTCTAAAAGAAAGAGAAGAAAAACTTTTGGAGAAATAATTATGAGTTGGCAAGAAATTCTTAAAAAAGATAAAAAAGATATGCGAGTAGGTCGTGTATATCCTTCGGATAGAAAAGGTAAGAAAATAATGATGCTCACCCATGAAGGAAAAAAGATTCATGCAGGTGCTAAGGGCTACGGTAATTGGAAAGGCAAAGGAAAGAATCGTGGTGGTGGAACTCATAAAAATAGAAAGCGTAGGGCTAATTTCAAATCAAGACATAATTGCGACCAATGTAAAGGAAGAATTACTACCCCAAGATGTTTAGCGTGTAAGAAATTGTGGTGATTAGTATGTTTAAAGAAGATACTTTTGCAAAGCCTCGAAATACAAAAACATCTAAGGCAAATATTCTCATTCAAAAGGTTGGAGAATTTAAAGATATAATTGCAGAAGTAGAAGAAGTTATTCGTGATTATCATGCAGAAAAAATGATAAATGCCGATGAATTTGAAGATTTTCTTAGTGAATTTAATAGACTCTACAAAGTAATAATGGACGAAATGAAAAAAATATTATTTTCTTTGAGGGAGCAATAAAATGGATATTGAAAGTTTAAACTTTGAACATCAAATGGATATGGAGTTATCAAAGAACTCCTTTCCATATTTTTTTCAAAATGTTTTAGGTTTTCAATTCACACATTATATGGAAGAATGGTATGACCTTCTCAATAAAACAAATAGAAATGTAATTGTTTGTAGTCGAGGTCATGGGAAATCAGTCTTTATGCATTGTTGGGCAGTTTGGAATTTAATTTTTCAACCCCCTCCTTATCAAATGCTTTACATCTCATCAAATCAAAAACAGACTATGGTTCACATGAGAGATATAGATAAATTATTTGCTCACCCAATGCTTGCTAAATTTAAGCCTGTTCGAGGTTGGGCTATTGGAAATATTACTCTAACTAACGGAAATCAAATTCTTGAGCGTTCTGTTGGTTCACAAATTCGTGGACTTCACCCTCAAGAAATTATTATTGATGACCCTCTAAAAGAATTTAGCGTAAGTGGTATTCAAAAAGTAACAGATTGGTTTTATGGTGATATGATTCCTACACTTCACCATACTGCTTCTTTGCGAGTTATTGGAACTCCTTTTTCTTACACGGATATTTATCAACAATTGGCAGAAAATGAAGCCTATACGGTTAGAACATATCCTTGTCTTAATGCTCTTAACGAACCTCTTTGGAAAGAAAGATGGGATTATGATGCTCTTATGGAAAGAAAGGCAGAAATAGGCTCTCTTAAATTTACAAGAGAATATATGTGTGTGCCTATTTCTACGGGAACTTCTCTTTTTAATCCCGAATATTTGGAACATGCAAAAAATAAAGATTTAATTTTGAAGCCATATAAGAGAGAAGGCTACAAATATTATGTTGGTATTGACCCTGCTATTTCTACTGATGGAGATTACAATGTTATTACAGTATTAGAAGTGGATGAAAATGATAATAAATCAGTTGTTTATATTGATAGGGCTAAGAATGTTGAGTTTAGAGAAAACATACAGAAGATGAAAATTATTGGAAAGGTGTTTCAGCCCGAAGTTGTTCTTTTTGAAACGAATACTTTCGCAAAATCATTTACTCAAGAATTGAGAAATGTAACAGATTTGAATGTGCATGATTTCAACACAACGAGAAAAAAGAAAGAAGAAATTATTTTGAATTTACAAATGAATTTTGAGAATGGAAAAATACATTTGCCCTATGGTAATGAAGAAAGTAGAAGAGTTTCAACAACAATGATAGAAGAACTTTCTATGTTTGCAATTACTGAAAGAGGTAAGTTTGAAGGAGTCGGGGCTCACGATGATATGGTAATGAGTTTAGCCTTAGCAAACGCTGCTACAAAAACAATTAGTGAAAGTTTTGTTTTATTAGATGACATGGGATTATTTGATTATACACCAACAAAAAGAAATAGGGGTATAACAGGTTTGAATTTATAGGGGGCTAAATTATGGTTATGTCAAGTCAAAAGTTAGAGGAAACAAGGGCTCAATTAGATAAAGTCATAGAGGCTACAAAAGAAGCAGAAGAACAAAAAAAAGAGTTTGATGAACAGTTTGGAAAATCCCCACTACATGTAATGTCCGATTATGAAACTGCTATGCACCTATCTAAAACTCAAAATATTAATCTAACAGAAGCAAGAAAACAATTACATACATTCCCTCAAGAATATTCTGTTAATGGAGAGTCTATTTCCGATTTGGTAAAACAATTAAGAAAGGCTCGAAGAAAACTAAAAGGTAGTCAAAGAGAAAGAATGTTAAAATCTATTGATACTATTATTGAAGGGTATAGTGAACACATACAGAAGTGTATTGATTCTATTTATTGGTTAGACCAATATAAAACCCCTTTAATGAAAATGAATTTTAATGAAAAAACACTACAGAAATTAAATAAAATTGAAACCAAAGAAGATAGAAGAGGCGTTGTTGATGCTCTTTGTAAATATTGGGAAGCAGAATTAAAACAAAACGGAATGACTTATTCAAAAGAATATGCAGTTTTAGAAAAGGAAATGAGGCTTGCTAAGAAACAATTTAAGGATTCTGTAAATGTTATCACCGACCAATCTTTAGTAAAATCTAAACAAGAAAAATTAAAGATGTTTATTATGAAAAATGTTTGTGAAAATAGTGGAATTAGCATACGAGAACTTTATGATACTCTCCCGAATTCACTACATAAAAGTGCATCACCAAAAATAATTACAAATACAATTAAAAAAATGGATATTATGATAAATGATGATAGGTGCTACAAAAAACCCGAATTGTTAGTGAAAAATATTTGGGCTTATACTGCTGCATTTATTGACTCCGATGGGTATATTACAATGGATAGAAATTTTAACCCAAGAGTCGGATTGATTGCAACGGGAGATAGAGGAAAGGCATTCATGGAAGAAATGCACAAAAGTATAGGTTTTGGAAAATTACATCTTAATCAAAAATCACCACAAGATACTCGCCCTGTTAATAGACTAAATTTTTATTCGCAAGATGATGTGATGAATCTTTTAACAAAATGCATTCCTCACCTTCGACTCAAGAAAGGAAATGCTGAACTTCTTATTGAACTTATTCGCATGAAGAAATCCTATAAAAAGGAAGATTGGTATGCAGAAAGATGTGAGCAGATTTTTAAATTGATGAAGTGGGAGAATCACAAAGACCATGTGGGATTTGATTGGCTAAAAGAAGGAATATATCTCGATGATATTCAAAAGTATAAGGATAATTGTAAAATGTCGTTGATGGATTCAATGGAACAAATCGGTGGCATGGTCTTGAAAGAAGATGATGATGTTGTAAAAGCGAAAATAAAGACATTTAGACAGGCATATTGGCTTGAACAGAACAAACCCGATATGTTTAGAATCTTAACAGGCAGGTATGGGCTTCCAAATCACCCTAAATTTCACTATAACGACTACAAAGAATACAGACAAAAAGGGTATAGCGATGAAGAAACTATGAATATTCTAACGAATAGATAGGATTAAATTCTTTTAAATATTGTTCTAAAATAGGGGAGAGGTTGTATGGTAGAAAAAAGACGATTCTCTTTCACAAATTTGTTTAGGCGTTCTACCCCTAAACCTGCTGATAGGAATATCTTCAACATGGGTATTCAAGAAAGGCAGAACAATTACATGATGACCGCCCCAATCATTTATTCATTAGTTCAACAGTCGGTCATTACACGAACATGTATAACTCAATTAAAACAAGAAATTTTCCGAAGGGGCTATATTTGGGAAAAATCATACGAAGCCATTTGTTTAGATTGTAATAAAAAACACCAAAGACCCGTATCAGTTTGTTCAAGGTGCGAATCGGAAAACCTAAGAAAACCCGATGAAAATCAACTTATTTTTGCCGAGAAGTTTCTTGAAGGGTATGTTAATCAATCCGAACAATTATTTATTGATGTTTTGAGAGAACTTGAAGATGATTTGAATATTATGGACGATGCCTATATTGTTCTCGTAAAAGAATATTTTATTGATGGGAATCAAAATATAAGAATGCACCGAATTAAAGAAATATATCGAGGCGACCCCGTTACCATGTTTATTTATGCAGACGAAAATGGAGTAAAGGGAACGAAAGGTTTTACCTGCGTAAATCATAGAACAATTCTTTCTACTGAACCTCATGAAATGTGTGAAGTTTGCGGAAGCAATTTACACCCTGTTCATTATGTAAATAGGGCAAATGGAGAAGACCAACACTTCTTAGAAGGAGAAGTTTTGCACTTTAGCAAATATAGTCCTTCAAGACTTTACGGGTTTTCCCCTGTAATTACACTTTACAATCATATTATGACCCTTGTTGCTATGGAAAATTATGTTAATTCATCATATACTAAAAGCAGAATGCCAAGAGGACTACTTGCCGTTCAAACAAGAAATATGGATTCAATGAGAGCATTTTGGAGAGGAGTAAAAGAAAAAATGGAATCCGACCCACATTTTATTCCTGTTATGGGAATAGAAGCAGAAAATGGAAAAGGTTCTGTTGAATGGATTAAATTTATGGATAGCCTAAAAGAGATGGATTATGTTTCTGTTAAAGATGATTTGCGAGATAGAATTTCAGCATTCTATGGAGTAAGCAAAGTGTTTATGGCTGATAATACTACAAGTGGTGGATTGAATAATGAAGGTATGCAAATTCTTGTAACTAATCGAGCAGTTCAAATGGCTCAAAATGTGTATAATAGTTATGTATTTCCTTTCTTGATTAAACAATTTGGAATTACAGATTGGAATTTGAAATTACCTCCAAGTGAAGAAGAAGATGAAATTGCAGTATTAAGAAAAAGAGAGATTGAAGTTAATATTGCGGCATCAATTAAAAATTTAGGGTTTGAAATAGAAATGGACGAAGATGGTAATTTTACTTATGAAAAACCCAAACCCGTAGAGCAACCGCAACAACAAGGCGAAGGTGAAGAAAATGTAGAAAACGACCCTTACGCTGGAACTAATATTGATGCTTCTCAATTAGGACAAATGCAGGAACAAGCATTAGAAAGTAAGCCCCAAGAAAATCCTGCAACCACAAGAAATAAACCTTCGATGAGCGTCGGACCTGATAAGAGATTAACAGGATTACCCGAAGAAGCAGGAAATCAAAATGTAGATAGAAGAAGTGAAAGGAGGATTGGTTAATATGACAGAAGATAACAAACAGAAAGAAGTTAGGCTAAAAAAAGAATTAGCAAAAGTAAAAACAGATAACGCAAATGAAATGAGAAGAGTTACGAAAAGCCGTGATTATTCGATTGGTGGAACTCCGCCCGATACTACACATAAGGCTAAAACCTCTTCAAGAGATGTTCCCGATGTGGTTCTTTTGCCTTCTCACAAAAGAGGAAAGAAAGAAAATATTCCTTTTTGAAGGTGATTAAATGACTATTGGAATCTTTCAAGAAGATGATATAGTCAAAGCATCATATACTGTAAATGAATATATTGATACTTTTTTGAAAGATGTAGAAAATTTCATGGAGTATTCCGAAAAAAAAGATAATTTTGAAGAATGGGAAACAGAATTTCTTAAATTTTTTAACGAACTTAAAAAAATAAAAATTGGAAAAACAACATTGGGCGAAAATTTTGATAGAATTAAATTAATCTATAAAGAAGTAAAATATCTTGAGAAAGTTTTACCACAGATTAAAATGCTCAAAGAAGCAGAAAATCTTGAAAAATTAATAGAAGATATAGAGCAAGATGATACTCCAAAGAAACAGAAAAATAAACAATTAAAAAATATTCGCTCTCGATTAAAAAATCTTAATAAAATAAAAGACGAGAGTTTTGAACCGTTTAAAATAGCGTTAGAAGGGATTGAAGAATATGGGGGTGTGCGAACACGCAAAGATAAAATTCCTAAAATAGAAAATCTAAAAATTTCACCACCCTCAAAAATAGACGGGAAAAAATCAACCGCACAACAAAAAAGAGAATGGCGTAAAAAACAATTAGAAGAAGAAAATGCTCGCATAGATAGAATAAATCAAGAGATAGAAGAAGAGAATGATAAGATAGAGCCATATCGAAAAAAATATGTAGAGTCTGTTGAAAATTTTAACAACCTAATGGACGAATACATCAAAGAATCAAATGTAGAAAATAAATTAGCCTCTCAAAATTATAACAATATCAAAAACAATATAAGAAATTTTATTCAATTCTTTAAAGGATATATTAAAAATGTTGAAAATTTTAAAGGCGGGATTGACGAATATATTGCAAACATTAAAGATTTAGAAGAAGAAATAAAAAAACTAAAAAACAAAACAGACCAAAAAGAAGAAATAGAGAGCGAAGCAGACCAACAAAACTTAGATAAAATAAAAGAAAAAGAGAAAAAAATTGAAGAATTGCAGAAAAAAATAAAAGCAATGGGGCAACAAACTGACAATCAACTTACAGAATCAGTTAAAAATATGAGAGATTCATTTAGCAAACTTGTAAAATTACTTACCTTTACTAAAAAGAAAGGAGAAAAAGTAGTTAGTCTTTCTTTAATGCTACAAGATGCAGGACAAAAGAAAATAACCGCTAAAGATTTTACAGAAGACAAGAGAAAAGAAAAAACATTTACTTCTATAAATAAATTATTTAAAATGATTAAAAAATTACCAAGAGAATTAAATGGTAAAAATAAAGAATCCGCTACGCAGATACTTAAAAGAGAACCTTATAGAGATTTTTTAAATGTCATTACATATATCTATAATGAGCGAATTTTTAAAGATTTTATGCTTGAGCAAAAAGGAAACAAATATAGGCTTAAAAAAGACACCAAAGAGGGAAAAGTATCTCATGATACGAGTTCGGAAGATTATTTAGACATGAAAAAGGATATTAAAGCAATTAAAAGTTATCTAAAAACAGAAATTACATATGAAGGTAGAGAGGTAAAAGTCTATCAAGTTTTAGAAGATGTTTATAATATTCAAATTGGTAAGATTTCTACTGAAGGTATTGAAAGAAGAAGAAAAAAACTTAAACAAAAGTTATTCCCAATAAAATATAATATATTTCCAAAAACTTATTCGGCTTTAACAGGTGAATTAAGCACAGAACAAAGAAAACAAAATAGAGAGCATTTGAAAGAATATAGAAAAAAAATAAAGAAACTGAAAGAAACCGAAGATGTTCCTATGGACTTTAATGAAATGCTTACAGAAAAAAATAAACTATATGATGAAATTAAAGAATTAGAAGAAGAATCAAAAACTGTTGGTTTTAGTGATAGAACTTATGAAGAAAAACTACAAAGAAAAAAAGAAATAAGGAATGAAATTAAACAAAAAAGAAAAGAAATAGATTCTTATACTGAAAAAACAGGATTAGAAACAGAAATAGAAGAGTTGAAAAGAAAATATCAAAATAAAACAAAAACTCCTAGTATTAAAAAATTACAAGATTTAGAAAATTATATGATTGAAGAAATTGTTCCACAAGAACTAACAAAAGAATTTAATCCTGTTTTTGAAATGATAGATGATTTGATTCTCTCGACTGATAAACAATTATTAGAAGAAAAAGAAAGAACTCAAACTAAAGATAAAGAGGGCTCTAAAGTAACAAGAAAAATTAAAACATTACCCGATAAAAAATTAAATGAAATTTTTGATTTGATAGATAAGATATATGAACAAAACTCAAGTCAAAAAGAAGTTTCGGAAGAAAAAGAACCAAATGCAATATCTATTCCCGAATATGACTACACAAAAAGAAGAACAAAACCTACTAAATTAAAAAACGACCAAAAAACAAATATCGAAGATAAAATTATAGAAGTTATAAACAGAAAAGGTGAGTAAAATGACATGGGATTATTATGAAGATGGAAGAAAGATTGTTAATATAGAAATTAAAAAGGAAGATACTATTTTAAATTCTATTGACACAAAAGAAAGAAAAAAATTGAAGAAAACATTACAGTCTGCCGAACCAACAGAATTTTTCGGTCAAGACTTTACTAAATTAGGTGAACTGATTGATTTGATTTCCGAGTATGATTTTACAAAATCGGATAAAAAATTGACAAAAAAGATGAAGTCTATGGAGGAACGCAACATTGATATTGTAGCCACCGCTACGAAACTTCGTAAGGAGTATGAATTACTCTACCGTCAATTAAGAGATTTAGTTTATCCACAGAAAAAAGGAGAGAAAAAAGATGACTGAAGAACAATCAATCAATGAAGAAATGCTTGCTATTTTGAAAGCACTAACAACAAAAGTAGAAGAATTAGAAAGGGCGGTTTATCATAAAGATAACCTTTTGATGAAGTCGGGATATGTAGTTTCACAATCTCCGACTCCCCATATTGCAAATAGTAACCCTTCTCCTGTTGGAGATATTGCTAAGATGGATTGGAAAGATATTCATAAGATGGTTGAAAATATAGGGGGTCAATAATATGCCCGAAAGAGTAACAAAAGAAGAAAAATTAGTGAGTCTTGCTATTGAAAAGGCAAGAAAAACAAAAGAAATGTTGAGCCAAAAGGATAGAGAAAATGTAGAATCTACTCAAGTTATTCCTAATGAGATGAAGATTGAAATTGAAAAAGTCAAGCGACCAAAGGCTCAAAGTGTTAAAGTCAAAAACCAAACTCAAAAGAAAGAGGGATATGGTTTAGCAGGTGAGAGTTTAAAGAAACAAAGCACAAGAACATTGAATATAGAAAAATTCATTGGTAGAAGAGGAGATGTTGATGAACTAAAGAGAATGCTTGAAAAGGAATTCGGTAAGATAAAAGATGGTTCTACTTCTTCATACAACCCTAGTTTTATTATTCCCATAGATTTAATTGTTTATGTTGAATCTACTAAAGGGGATTCGGAAAACTATACTATTAATGCAATAGAGTTTATGAAAAAGTGATGAAAAATGGCGTATCTCATTGAAAAAGATACGGCTTCCGATGAAATCATAGAACTCTTTGAAAAAACAAGAGTCGCCTATCTTTCAGCAAGAACTGACCCAAAAGAATACGGCTCAAGATGGCGATTAGCAGTTAAAAATATTCAAGATATTTACGATGATACAGATGAATTAGGAAAAGAGATTAAAGACTATATTCCTCAAGATGTCATTGAGAATAAAGAATCCTCAAACCCCTCAAGCAATTTAGCGGAAAGGGTCTATGAAGGAATTAAGATGTTAAGATTCTCCGATATGGTGAGCGACCCATTTGCTAAAAGATTCAAAACAAATGTGCTTGAAGCCCTTCTCGACTCTCCCGAACTTATGACAAAGTTTGTTCACTATGCTATGCGTTCCGATAACAAAGCATTACCTCCAAACATTTATGCAATTAAAGATATGGAAGAGGACATAATTACAGATGGATTAGATGGATTAGACCTACCCAAAGAGGATATTCCCCTGTATATTATTGAACATTATGGAGATGATAAAGATTCCAAAATGGTCGAAAAGAAAGTTAATTCGGCAATTCAAATATTAGAACTACTTTATTCGTCAAAACAAAAAGAAGATGAATGGGATAAACTATTGGATATTGAAGGGCTTGATATTAACAAGTCCGAAAAAGAAAAGGCACAGTCCGATTTCATTATTCCCAACAAACCAATGTATCGAATTTTTGATATTGAAGACATGAATGAATTGAAAGGTTTTACGGGAGAGTATGTTGTTCAAGAAAAGTATGATGGTATGAGAATTCAAATTCACAAAATTGATGAGAATATTAAAATTTATTCATATAATGAAAAAGACATTACAGAAAAATGTAAAGATATAGTAGCAGAAATGAAAAAGAAACATTTTGGCGATTGTATTTTAGATGGAGAATTGATGTTATTTGATGGTAAAGAATCTCTACATAGAGCAGATACTATTGCTCATGTTTTCAAAAATCAATATCCCGATGCTACATTAAAAGCACATATGTTTGATATTATGCGACATAATGAAAAAATGATAATGGACGAACCTCTTCAAGATAGAATAAATATTATGTTTAATAATTATTCAATACATTCTTCCGATGCTCTTAATTTTCCATCTAAAAAAGATACAAGAATGGCTGATAGTCTAAAAGATATTGAAGAATATGCAAAGGCAATTATGGAAATGCCTACTTCCGAAGGTGTTGTAATTAAAGATGTAACTTCAACATATTATGTCGGAACAAAGAAAAATCCAAAATGGATTAAGTGGAAAAAGTTTGTAGATATTGATGTTATTGTTTTAGATAAAAAGAAAACAAAATCAAATCTTTACACCTATACAATAGGAGTCGGACCAATTGAAGAAGATATGGAAAATCTACAAGAGATAGATGAAAAGAAATATATGAATGTTGGAAAGGCTTTGAACACAAAAATTGAAGCAGATGTTGGAGATATTGTAAGAGTTAAGGTTGATGAAGTAAAGAAAAAGGGAGAATCTTATTCATTATTTTCTGCAAAGGTTATAGAAATACCCGAAGTAGATGCACCCGATAAATTAGTTACTTTGGAAATGCTTGCTAAAGATACTAAAAAATCTTTAAAGTATGATGTTAAAGCATTAGAAAAGGGAATGAAAATTACAGATTATATTCACGGAGAGGCTAATATTATTATGAAATCGGACTATGATGGATTTACTATTTATGGTTTTGAGGAGAATAATTTGATGTCAAAGAATGCTTTGATTGATTTAGACATGTGGAAGGCTCAAGCCGAAGAAATAATGAAAACTAAGCAAAGTAAATTGACAGTTGCAGTTTTTAATTTTTTGAAAAGAACAGGGGCAAAAGCAATTAAACAGGTTCATAATTTTTTGATGTTAAACCATAATGATATTTATGAAGATGTTTTAGAGGGTAATTCTAGAGAATTAAAAGATTGGCTAAATTTAAGAGATGGAATAACTTTTGATAAAACCACTAAAAAATTAGTTGCAGATAGTGATAAAATTATGCAAGAAGAAAGTGATGATTACAAAACTCCACAAGAATATAGGCAGGGTAAATTTAGAATATATTTGAGAGAAGATGACAATTTAAATTTAGTTATTAAATTGAAAGATGAAAATTTAAATTGGCTAATTGATTTAGATAAATCGGGTGATGTCTATGATTTATTTGGTAAAGCAACCAAATTTCCATCAATAGTGGCAAAAAATATAGATAAAAAAGATATTGTTGATGAGGGAGATATTGAATTAGGTGTTCAAAGGAATGGCTATCACGAATATTTTCTAAAGGGAAATAAATTTGAAACAAAAATGCATTTTAGAATAGTTCCTACGGAAGAGTCAAAAATGTGGATTGCATGGACAGGCTATAAGCAAACACCTGCTGATAAAGAAAATGATAAAGGGCTTTGGAATATTTATGATGATAAATATGCAAATACAAAATTACCACCAAAATGACTTAAAAAAACCAATATTATTAAATACTTAATGTAGTAAGAAGGGGTTGAAACTTATGGGAAATGCCATAATAATGCAAAGAAACGATGACTTTCAAATAATAAAAAGCGACGAACTAATGATAGGAGGATATGCAAGCATAGAAATTGTGGATAAGCAAAATGACTTAATCACATTAGATGCACTAAATGAAGCCGTAAAAAAATTTATGGCTGAACCAAGATTTAGAAATGTAATGACAAATCATTCAAATGTTCAAGTAGGAGAAGTAGTAGATTCATATAGAGATAAAACGGGGAGGTTATGGAAATCAGCAGTAGATGATGTAGGATTCTTTGTTGTAATTAAACTCCGTGATGATATAGAAAAAGCAAAAGAAGTAGGGAGAGGAATTAGAAAAGGAACATTAAGAAGTTTCAGCATCGGAGGACAAGCCCTACAAAAAGTAAAAAAAAGCCATCAAGAATTAGGAGAATACAACGAAATTAGTAAATTAGAATTACATGAAATTACTATATGTGAAAAAGGAATCAACCCAGAAGCAAAATTTGATATTTTAAAACAAGAAAAAAAGGTGAATAATATGACAGAAGAAAAATTAGAAAAGGCATTGAACGAACTTGACGAACTATTGAAAGAAGTTAATGCTTTGAGAAAAGAAGAAGAAGAAGACATGGATATGGAGCGAGCATATGGCGGCTCTACGGAAATGGCTGATGAAGAAGAAGACATGGAAATGGCTGATGAAGAAACCAAAGCAGGTGATTATGAAAGAGCCATGAGCGAAGAAAAAGCATATGTTAGAACACTTGATGGTGCAGGAAACCAAATTGGTGAACCTGCTGACCGAGTAGTTATTAACAATGGTCGCCCAACTTCAAGCGATATGCCCGTAGTAAAGGCTTTTGAAAATCAAGAATTTTCAACTCTTGACCTTTCAAACCAAAACATCGAAAAGGCATACGAAGTTTTCCGACAAGAACAACTTGAAAAATTGGCTTACGATAACTTGCAAAAGTCTTTCCAAAGCCGATTTGAAAATGAAATCTCACAACGAGAAAGCATTATTGAAAAGCAAAATTACGATGCACAAAATGAAATTGCTTCCCTAAAAGAAGAATTTTCACAACTTCGTAAGTCTTTGACAGAAGAAAAAACAGAAATTTTGAAGGCTCAAGAAGAGTCGCAAATTAATCTCCCATCAATTGATGAAGTCGCTAATATGGATTGGGCAGACATTCACAAAATGGTTCGAGGAGCGTGAATAAAATGGTAGGATATATTAACACAATTGCAGATTTAGAAGCACAAACATACGGAATTAACAATCTCCCTGCGGGAAATTCTCTTTTGAAACAAGCAGGAATGGTTGGTGGAATTCACACAGGACATGACGGTTCTCCTTCTTTTTCGGGAAGTGGAGTAGCAGATGTTTCAGCACTTTACAATGTTATTTACGGACAGAAAGTTTGGTCTATGCTAAACCGTGAAGTAAATGCTTTGTCAATGATTTCAAAGCGACCATATTCTTCAAGCGGTTGGAGAGTTTTGAAGAGTCGTCCTGCGGGCGGTAGTAATAATACATTTGATGTAGCAACTTCGGGAGATGCAACTTTGGCTGAACTTGGAGAAGATGCACCGAGAGCAGACCTAATTGGTGGTGTTCCCGAAAATGCAGGACTTTCTACTGCTGCTGACGGACTTGGACCAATTGCTCCAACATATGCTCAACTCTATATGAGTCCAAAAATTGTTGCACACCAATTTGACTTTTCCGAACTTGCAATGGAAATGGCTCAAATTGATGACGGAATTGGTGATATTCGAGCCCAAATGAGAGAAGATATGGGTAAGCACCATGCAGAAGTTCAAAACAAAATGTTGGTTATGCCTCTTGAATATTATTCAACTGCGGCACTAACAAACATTGGAAATGGATATACTTCTCTTTTGAAAGTAGTTACAAGCCGAGCAGAAATTCTCGATATTGATAATAATCTCGGTGATACAACCGCTACTGCTTCAAATGCTATCGGACAAATCTACGGTAGTGAAAGATTTACTGCTGCTTCTTTCTTAGATGCAGAAATAGATTTTGGAACTTATGCAGCAGCAAGTGATGTTAGGGCTTTGACTCTAACTCGAATTAATGATATGATTAGAAATCTTCGATTGGCTGGTGGTTCTCCAAAAGTTATTCTAACAGGCTATGATACAATTCAAGCAATTGCAGATTTGTTGCAAAGCCAAGAGCGATTTATGGATAGGAAAGAAATTGTTCCTACTGTAAATGGTGTTCGTGGAACAAAGGGTCAAGAAGTCGGATTTAGAGTAGCAACATACTACGATATTCCTCTAATTCCTGTCAAAGATATGACTTCTACTACTGCGGCATCAACTTCAATTAGTGATATGCTTTTCCTTGACACAGACCATTTGTGGCTTTCTGTTATGAAACCAACTCAATATTTTGAAGATGGTATCGCTAATGGAAACCCATTCGGTGTAGGAACTCTCGGAAATCGTGCTATGTATCGAACTATTGGTGAAGTCGGTTGTTCCTTCTTTAAGGGTCAAGGAAAAATCACCAATCTACAATGAGGAAAAAAAGGAAGTGAAGAAAAATGGCGTGGACAACAACAGTATTATTTGAAATGAATGTAGAAGGAAATCGAAAAATGGTTTTTGGTAAAACAACAACCGATAGTGGAGATGATGATGTAGCAACAGGATTAAGTCGTGTTGATTCATTTTTGTTTTCACATTCGGGTTCAGCAGTAGAAGCAAGTTCAGCAGTAATTAAAGAAACTCTCCCAAATACAGACGGCAATATTAATGTAATTTGCACTTCGGGAGATGTTTTGTATTGGCTTGCAATTGGATTTTAAGGTGATTTAATTGACTTATACAGTTACTTTACTCACAGACCATAAGGGTTTTTCTCGGTCAAGAGTAGTAGGTGATGAATATGTTGTAGATGCAGCAATTAATATTACAGGCTATACTGCGGGTGGTGAAACAATTACTGCCTCAAGTTTAGGACTTTCTAATATTAATTCTGTTTCTCTTACGGGTCAAGAAACTACTACACTTTTCAGTCATATTGAAGTTAGTAGTGAGGGAGCATATACTTCCGATAGTTCATTTCAAATTAAAGTTACTAATTTGGTTGATGGAATTGAACCTACTCCCGAATCAATTGCCGAAGGTTCGGGCGATTTGGGAATGTTTAGAGTTAGAGTCTATGGAAACCTTTGAGGTTGTGATTGATTGGTAACAGTCAAACTATCCGAAAGTAGTTCTATCAATTCTCTAAGAATTGACAAACAAATTCTTGAACTTGACGGCTCTTTAGAAGTTCCTATCCAATGGGCTTTGCGAAGAATTTCCGACCCTAATCTTTCTTTTACATTCTCTAAAGAAGATTTAGAAGAGATAGATGAGGAAACTTTGTTTAGTGCAGGACATAGTTTGGGAAATGATGAAATCACAATTGAAGAATTGAGAACTAATCTTTTACCCGAAGAACCTAAAAAATCTAAACCGAAGAAAACTTCTCCAAAAAAGACTACTACAAAAAAGACCGAAACTAAAGAATAGGTCGTAGTAGTTAAATATGAGAGTAGTTTTCATTTGATTAGGTGAAACTATGAGTAATCAATCATGTCGCTCAAGTGGTGTATTAACCGCAAGTGCTTTAGTTACAGATATGCAATCTATTTTGATTAGTATTCATGCAACAGAAGTTGGTTCTTCTACCGCAACAGTAAAAGTATTCGATGGTGTAGATAATACAGGAACAGAAATAGCAAGAATTGGATTAACTGCGGGTCAAACAATTGAGTTTGACATGCATGGTGTTCTTTGTAGAAGTGGAATTTATTATGAAGAAACTTCGGGTCAAGCCGCAGTTTCAGTAGAATTTGCATGAGGGGGGATTAAGATACCTGCATTAAATCAAGATACAAGATTGGTTATGACTATTTTATTTATTGGGGTTGTAAGTGGGGCTAATGTATTTTTCTATGCAAAATTTGGTCTTGATTTTCCATATACCATTTTGTCGCATTCTATTTTATTTGGTCTAATTACCGTTGGTTCTATAATGTGTCTAAAAGCAATCTTTGATGTATCTTTAAACGATAGAATAGAGATGTATTTGCTCGACCAACGCATTAAAGCGTATTGGGAAAGAAAGAACAAAGAAGAGCAACAAAAGAATAAGATTCGTGAAACGATGAAAAATCAAAATTACATTACTCCTCCACGATTAGAAACTGACCAAAATGCAGTTTCCAATGAATTCTTAGCCCAATTGCAATAAGGGGTGAGGATTTGTGTTATCCGATTTAATGGGATTTTCGGATAACGACTACATGTATAATCAGCAAAGGGCTCATTCTGCTGATATTTTTTTCTTGAAAGCAAGAGCATGGTTTTGGGGAATTACTGCTACAACAATCAGTTTCATTGCAGGTAATATGTTAGGGGCATTAGATATATTAGATGTGATGGGTGTTTTAACTCATTTTGTTCAAGGACTATTTTCACATTGAGGGAAAATAATGTCATTATTAACAGGCTTTGCCGTTGTTATTACAGAAGCAGTTTATGCGTTTTATAAAAAAGTTCATGCAATAAATTTTGGAGTATATGGTTCTACTATGGTTGGAAAAACTACACTAAGCCATCAATTAAGAACAAGAGGGGAAGTCAAACAAATTAACGAAAGAACCGTAGGTTTAGAAAGAGCCTCAAGAAAATTAGTTAAATTAGATGGAAATGCCTATACAGTAAGAAGTTCCGATGTTGGAGGGGAGGCAATTTATTGGAAAAGATGGGAAGAGGATATGCGAAAGCGTCAAGTAAAGTATGTTATTTTTATGATAGACCATCGCCACTTAGATAATAATGCAAATTTAGACCACCAATTAGCATGGAAATATTTAGTAGATACGATAATATCAAATGTTTGGTCGAATGGAAAGAAAAAAAAAGAGAAGGATTATCCTATGGCGGTGGGTATTTGGGCAAACAAATATGATGTTTGGGGAGAAAAATATAAATCCGATAAGTCCATAGAAAAGCATGAGATATTCGAGCCGTTTGCCTACGGAATGAGAAAATTAAATGATAAAGGAATACCATGTTTCAAGTATATAGTTTCAGCAAAGTCCGAACCCGAAATGGTGTATAAAGGAATTATGACAATGATAAAGGATTACTAATTAGAGAGGAATAAAAAATGTTTAACCAACCAAGTTTAATAGGAATGCAGAATACAACCCCATCTTTGTTTTTGCCTAAATTATTACAGGCAAGAGCAAGTGGGAATATAGAAGAATATACCTTTGATTCAATAAAACCAAAAAAGAAATTAAAAGAAATGCACAAAGTTCTTCTTCCCGAAAAAAAGAAAATTTTATTCTTTAGATTTGGGTATAAATTTAATCTAAAAGATAGGTGCGTCGTATGTGGAATGCATCAAGTTTGGGATTCGGGGGATTATTTACGCCCTCCAATTCCTTTAGATAATGTGGAAAAAGGTCGCCCGATGCGAGGCACTTATTGTCCGAAACATGCTTCTCACTACAAACAAATGGAAATGTTACAACAACAAATATTAGCAGAAGAACATGGATTAGATTTTAAAGCATTTATTCCGAAACCTAGAATTCCGCAAGTTTTATCTAAAGGACCACTTGTAACATTAACTAAGGAAGATATATTATCTCTTACGAAAAACGGTTGGATTATAAAGCCACCTGCTATCGAAGATACAGAAGCGGAAGAAATAAAAGCCAAGCAGATTCTTTTAGAATTAGAAACGAGCATTACCAAAATGAAAAAATTACTTAACGAGGAATAAATATGGGACTATTAGGAACAAGCAATTCAACTGTTTTAGGAGCAGTTCAAGCACAAAACGACCAAAATTTCAAAACAGTAAATAATTTATTATCTTTACAAGATAATCATGTTGAAGAATTTTTAAATTATCATGGAGAAGCATTTCTATCTTCTCTTGAAAAATTGATGGAAGATGTTGTAGAAAGAGTAGTTTCTAAAATGTTGAATCAATTATCATTTACAACAGACTCAACGACAGGAACTATGAAAGTCCACCCCGACGCTATGAGAGAATTTGAAAGAATTACTCAAGAAAATATTGATTTAGATATTAAAAATATTCTCGCAGTTTCACTTAATCAAGAAGTCATCAATCAAAGAAAAATGGCTAAACAACAATATCTTGAATCACAAGGGTTTAGCGGTGGAAATATAAATAATATGCATGGTGCAAATAATATGTATGCACAAGGTCAAATGGCTATGAATAATGGTAGTGGTTATCCTATTCCTCCTGCTGGAACAGATAATTACGGAAGACCATATTGGATTGACTCGCAAACAGGACAAATGAGTTATGAGCCGCCAAATAGCGGATTAGGTTTAGGTTCTGCAATCCAAAAAGGAGCAGCGTGGGCTAAGTGGTTAATGTAAGAAGGTGTTAATTTGTGTTACTAAAGCAGAAAGGCACAATTAGTTTCAAAGCATCTTATGGAAAAAAAATTGCAGGACAAAAAGAAGCAGAAAAAATTGTAGTTAATTCCACTTTTATTAAAAAGGAATTGCTCAAATATATTTTCAATGCCTTATTGAACGATAAGGATAAGGCATACAAAATTAAAACAAATCTTAGAAAAATGTTTGATAGCCTTAATAAAACAAATAAGGGTAAAATGAAAAGGCTGCTTAAACAAGAAATAAAAAATATTAAAAAAATAAACTTGAAAGAATTAGAAAAACACTTTGATGAAAAAAGTGAAGATATAGATTTTTTTAACAATTTTATAGAAAAAATACC
>JAAOEI010000154.1_pt1 | contig 28572 bp, 27 predicted proteins | sample 7059261 | NCBI WGS metagenome assembly JAAOEI01 (sample SAMN14008812, study PRJNA610033) | viral metagenome | isolation source: viral particles filtered from seawater | place: China: Hangzhou Bay, Yangshan Deep Water Harbour | collected 2017-10-31 | reverse complement strand
CCATACGAACTTAAGGACAAGTTCATTCTTTCTTCAATTTTTTTTATAATCATACTAAGCTCCTGCTAATGATTTTACTTCTTCATTAAAATCAGTTTTTTTAACTTCAATTCCTTCGCCAACTTTATATTTTATAAAAGATTTAATTATCAAATTCTGCTTAATTTCTTTACCAAAATCATTAACAGCTTGCTCGACTGAAATGTCTTGATTGTGGATCCATTTTTGACCCATTAATGTATTATCCGATATAACTTTTTTTAATTTTCCAACTAAAATTTTATCAATCATATCATCTTTTTTGCCCTGATTTTTAAGTTCTTCCTTTAAAATTTCTTTTTCTTTATTAATAAAATCAACACTTAAATCTTTCTCACCTAAAGACATTGGAGACATGGCTGCAATATGCATGCAAACTTTTCTTGAAAAATCTAAAACTTCTTTATTTTTGTTTTGGCAATCAATTGAAATAATAACCCCAATTTTACCCATATTTTCATTTTGTTGATTATGAATGTAATTTGCTACAATTCCATTTGTATTTTCTAGATAAGCAATTCTTCTAATTTTTATATTCTCACCAATTTTAGCTATTAAATTAACTAATTCATCTTTTATTAAACTATTGTTAATTTTAGCATTTAAAAGAGTTTCTAAATTATAATTATTAGCTAAAGCTATTTTTGAAATTTCTGAGCAAAAATTTATAAACTCATTATTTTTTGCAACAAAATCCGTTTCTGAGTTTACTTCTAATATACAAGCTTTTGAATTATTGGATGCGATAACTGCTAGGCCTTCTGCAGCATCACGTGATGATTTCTTTGCAGCCTTTGTAATCCCTTTTTTCCTTAAATATTCAATAGATTTTTCGATATCAAAATTATTTTCTGATAAAGCTGTTTTGCAGTCCTGTATCCCTGCTCCCGTTAATTCTCTAAGTTCTTTAACTTTTGCTAAATTATCAGACATTGAATAAACTTTTAATTCTTTAAAGCTTCTTCTTTGTTTTCAGAATCTTTTTTTATTTTAACTTTTGAAGTTTCTTTAGTAGCTTTTTTAGGCTTTTCTTCTTCAATAGGCTCGACTATTTTAATATTTTGTTTTGCATCTAAAATAGTTTTTTTAGCTAAATCACAATAAAGATTAATAGATCTTCTAGCGTCATCATTTCCTGGAATTGGAAAATCAATATCTTCAGGATTAGAATTACTATCTACAACTGCAACAATTGGAATTTTTAACTTTTTAGCTTCTGCAATAGCTAAAGACTCGATGTTAGTATCAATAACGAACAACATATTAGGAACGCCTCGCATGTCTGCAATTCCTCCTAATGATCTATTAAGTTTGTCACGCTCAAGACTCATCTTAATAAGTTCTTTTTTTGTAAAACCTTTGTTTTCCTTATTAAGCTCTTCAGTTAATTTTTTTAATCTTCGAATTGAATTGCTAATAGTCTTCCAGTTTGTCAACATTCCACCTGGCCATCTGTGATTGACGAAAAATTGTCCTGTTTCTTTAGCAACTTCTGCAATTAACTCACTTGCTTGTTTTTTTGTTGAAACGAATAATATTTTACCGCCAGAAGCTACACATTTGTGCATTTCTAGCATTGCATTATTCAATAATTTTACTGTTTGCAGTAAATCAATAATATGAATTGAATTTTTTTCTCCAAAAATAAATTTCTTCATTTTTGGATTCCATCTAAAAGTCTTATGTCCTAAATGTACTCCAGCTTCTAAAAGCTCTTTTACGGACGCAGTAGGTATGTTCATTTTTTCTCCGGTTATTTCCACCACAGTTTCTGCCTAAATTGGACCGGGGGGTATTACTACCCACAACTGTGTGCGAATTTTTAGGGTTTTATATTGAAAATTAGAAAAAAAACAAGTGAATACTAGTGAATTTTACAGTCAAAACCTGAGCTATTTAAAATATTAACTACTGAAGCATCAATTAGTTTGTTTGTTTTTAGATTAAATACGTAATTTTTATCTTTGGAATTCATTCTAATTAAAACTTTAGTGTCACCATTATCTTTTAATATTTTTTTAAGTTCATTAATACTTTCTAAATCTTTTATAACAATTTCAGCATTACTAATCTTAGCTTCCTTAATTGAGTTAATCTCAGTTAGTTTTCTAACAGTTAATCTTGTTGTGCCATTTGTCATTTTTTCTTTAACAATATTTATTAAAAAGGAATTCCCTGGAAGCATTTTATCTCTATTAGCAAGTAAAATTTCTGAAAAAATAAATAGCTCATACATCCTGCTTAAATCACTTAACTTAATAATTGCAAAGGGTTGTCCCTTTGCAGTCTTTTTTTCTTGAACGGCCATTAAAGTGCCTGAGAGAACAAATTCTTTGTTTAAATCATTATCTCCAATATCAGAAAATTTCTTTACATTATAAGTCTTTAAAATTTTTTCATAATTTAAAAGCGGATGCTCACTTATAAAAAAACCAATAGACTCAAATTCATTCTTCATTTTTTCATTTTGATTCCAGGTGTCTTTTTTACTTACAAAATTTTCTAATGACGGAAGTTTACTCGTTTTGTCACTATCAAATAAATTATTCTGCAAAAGATTGGAGTCTTTATAATTTTTAGATATTTTTATAATTTCAGGAACAACATCAAATAAAAATTTACGGTTTGTTTCTAAACAATCAAAGGCTCCGGATTTGATTAAACCTTCCATTTGAAGTTTATTAATCAATTTAGAATCAATTCTTAAAATAAAATCTTCTAAAGATTTAAATGGTCCGTTATCTTTACGATTAGCTATAATTTGATTAACAGATTCAAATCCAACAGCTTTAATAGCAGCTAAAGCGTAATAAAGTTTATTTTCCTTAACGACAAAATCTGCAAATGACTGATTAATTGAAGGTAATACCACATCAATTTTTAATCGTTTTAATTCTTCATAAAATTCATTTAATTTATCAGTATTAGCTAAATCTAAATTCATCGAAGCTGCGATAAAATAAATTGGATAGTGTGTTTTTAAATATGCTGTTTGATAAGCAATTAATGCATAGGCTGCTGCGTGACTTTTATTAAATCCATATTGTGCAAATTTTTCTACTAACTGGAATATGTAAACTGCCTGATCTTTAGTAATTCCATTTTTTACTGCTCCTTCTATAAAATCTTTCTTCTGTCTTTCCATTTCGGCAGATTTTTTCTTACCCATGGCTTTTCTTAATATGTCAGCCTTACCAGCTGAAAACCCTGAAAGAGATTGAGCAATTTGCATCACTTGCTCTTGGTAAATAATTACTCCGTATGTCTCTTTTAAAATATGCTCAATTTTTGGGTGAAGATAATCTGGTTTTTCTATTCCATGCTTACAGTTATTGTACTTTGAAATATTCTGCATTGGACCTGGTCTAAAAAGGGCGACAAGTGCAATGATATCTTCAAATTTATTTGGCTTCATTTGCTTTAAAACTTCTCTCATTCCAGCGCTTTCTAACTGGAACACGCCCATGGTTTCGCCAGAACATAAAAGTTCAAAAGTTTTGGGATCATCAAGTGGAAGGTCTTTTAAATTAACGTTGATATTATTTTCTTTAAGTGAATTTACGGTTTTTTTAATGACGGTGAGCGTTTTAAGACCAAGAAAATCAAACTTCACAAGTCCAGCATTTTCCGACCATTTCATATCAAACTGGGTTACAGGAATATCGTGATCTGAATCAAAATCTTTATATAAAGGAACTATTTCTTCTATCTGTCGGTCAGCAATAACAATTCCTGCCGCATGGGTTGCAATATTTCTATAAAGCCCCTCAAGTTTTATTGCTAAATTAATTAATTTATTAATTTTGGCATCATTTTTTTGTGCCTCTTGAATTCTAGGCTCTAACGCAACAGACTCTTGTAATGAAAGAGGTCTTGAAGGATCAAAGGGGATCATTTTTGAAAGTGAATCTACAACGCTATAAGGAAGACCAATAACACGACCAATGTCTCGAATTGCCATTCTTGCCTGAAGTTTTCCAAAGGTGATAATTTGTGCAACACCACCTTTGTATTTATTTTTTACATAATTAATAACTTTATCACGATCCTCTTGACAAAAATCGATATCAAAATCTGGAATTGAAATTCGATCAGGATTTAAAAAACGTTCAAAAATTAATCCAAATTTAATTGGATCTAATTCAGTGATTGATAATGCCCAAGCAACTAATGATCCAGCGCCAGATCCCCTGCCCGGTCCAACGGGTATATTATTATTTTTTGCCCAAAGTATGTAATCAGAGACAATCAAGAAATAACCAGAAAATTTCATCTGGTTAATCATTTTCACTTCATAATTTAATCGTTCTATATAATTTTTTTTTGTTTCTTCAATCTGTTTTGGATCAGTTATATTTTTAAGAACAACTTCATTTAATCTTTTTTCTAAACCAGCTTGCGCTAATTCTTGCAGAACAATTTCAATATTCTTTTCTTTTGAAGATGATGAAGTAAAGTTTGGAAGTAAAGGTTTGCTAGGCAAGGGTCGAAACAGGCATTGATATTTCAAATTATGATTATTTTCTAAGGCATCTGGTAAATCAGCAAATAATTTAACCATTTCTTCATTAGTTTTAAGATAATGCTGATTTGAATAACTAATTCTATTTTTGTCTTCTACATATGCCTTTTGACCAATACAAATATATGCATCATGCGCCTCATGCATGTCTTGATGAATATAAAATACTTCATGGGATGCAATAATGGGTATTTTTAAAGACTTTGCATTACTAATTAAAAAATTTTCTATTCTGTCCTCATTAACCTCATTGTGTCTTTGAATTTCAAAAAATAAATTATCTTTAAATACGGATTTAAGTTGATTAACGTTATTTAAAAAAATTTTATCCTGATTATTAAGAATAAGTTGAGAAGTTAAAGTGTGATTGCCTCCTAATAAAACTAAAAGACCATTACTATATTGAAGCAGATCTTTCATAGCGCAATGCGGTGCTTCAGTTGCGTTGATATCAAGATAGGATTTTGATGATAATTTTAATAAATTTTTATAACCATCAACATTTTTTGCAATAAGTGAGACTTTACCAATAATATTATCAGTCTTTATGTTTAATTGAGTTCCAATAATTGGATGAACTCCTGCTTTTGATATCTCCTCAGAAAATTCTAAAGCACCGCTCAAATTATAAGAATCTGAAATACCAAGGGATAAAAATTTAGAAAGTTTTGCAAACTTTGCTAGTTCTTCAATTTTAACTGCTCCTTCGCAAATTGAATACTGAGTGTGAATTTTAAAGTGGTTAAAAGTAATATCTTTGAGACTCATTTTTCTAATTCAAAATTCTAACATTAGAATCTTGAATAGCTAACTGAATATCTGCTTTATCAGATAATTCTCTATTATGAGTTGCAAAAATAATTAATCTTTCTTTTGATTTTAAACTTAAAAGTATTTCAAAGACTTCATTTGCAGTTTTACTATCTAAATTACCCGTTGGCTCGTCTGCTAAAATTAGCTCGGGTTCATTAATTAAAGCTCTAGCGATAGCAACTCGTTGCTGTTCTCCTCCAGATAATTCATGGGGGTAATGATTTAGTCTTTCTTTTAAACCAAGTTTATCAAGTAAACTTTCAGCTTTTTTAAAAGATTCATTCTTATCTAATTTATTAATTAACAAAGGCAGAACAACATTATCAATTGCACGAAGATCAGAAATTAAATTATTAAATTGATAAACGATTGAAATATTTTTCCTTCTATAAATAGTTTTTTGATCATCTTTTAGGTTAATTAAGTTAACATCATTAAAGAAGTATTCGCCTTGATCGACGATCTCTAGTAAACCTAAAATATGAAGCAATGTTGATTTTCCTGATCCTGAAGGGCCGACTAAAGAAACAATATTATTTTTACTAAAGGATAAATTAACTCCATTTAAAACTTGAATATTTTTACTAGCATCGAGATATTTCTTTTGAATATTATTTAATTTTAAAAAACTATCAGTCATATTTTAACCCTTTGATTGGATTAAGTTTTGATGCTGAAATTGCAGGATATAAACTTGCAAAAAATGTAATTAATACTGAAAAAAAACAGATAATAAGCACTGACTTATAATCCATAAGCGATGGCATCTTACTTAAAAAATATATTTCTGGAGGAAAAACTCTAACCTGAAAAACATAGCTTACAAACTGTCTAATGGCCTCAATGTTATGAGCAAAAACTATGCCAAGAACTACTCCAAATATAGTTCCAGTAATTCCAATAAATGAACCCATAATAAAAAATATTTTTGAAATTGAAAACTTCGACATGCCAAGGGTGTTAAAAATTGCAATCTCTTTTGTTTTATTTTTAACTAAAATCGTCATACCTGTTACAATATTAAATGCTGCAACAATAATAATGAGAGTTAAAATAATAAACATCACATTACGCTCAACTAACAAAGCATCAAAAAATGTTTTATTGTTATCAATCCAAGTGGTAAAATAATAATTTTGAAAATTTTTCTCTAATTCTTTTTTATAAAGATCAACATTATTTACATCCTTAATTTTTATATCTACAGAAATAAGATTTTTATTCTTTTTTATAAAATCTAAAGCATCATTATAGGGAATGAAAATATAATTATAATCTAACTCCGATACCCCGCTTGAAAAAGTGGAGGCTACTTTAAATGTAAATTGTTGAGGAACTTTTCCAAAGGGAGTTGAGATATTATTAGCTGACAACACACTTATTTTACTATTTTGCTTAATTCCAAGTTTATCCGCTAAGGCAGAGCCTATAATGACTGATCCTTTTTCATAACCAGAAAACTCTTTAATAAATTCTTCTTTAGCTAAATCCTCTTTATTAATCCCAATAATTCCTATCCCAGAATTGCTCCGTTCAGTTACTAATAACCCCTGAGCTTTAATAACTTTTCTAATACTTTTAACCTCAATTTTTCTTTCATTAAAAAACTCAGTAATTTTAGGAATGTTTAACTCTTCATTACTTATGGATTGAACAATAATATGAGGATTAAATTTTAATAATTTATCAAATAATTCAGCACGAAACCCATTCATAACGGACATTACAATAATGAGAGTTGCAACTCCTATGGCAATACCAAGAAAAGAAAAAACAGAAATAATTTTTAAAAAACTATCTTTTTTCTTTGATCGAATATAACTTTTAATGATTAATAACTCAGCAGAAGAAATCAATTTAACCTTTTAATTTTTTAATTTTTTTTATTATTTCATCAATTGATAACATTTCAGTTTTTGCATTTAACTCTTTAAACTCAAATTTATCCTCACTACTTTTTGAGCCAATAATAATTTGAAAAGGAACTCCTATTAAATCAAAATTTTTAAATTTGCTTGATGGGCTTTCTAAAGTGTCATCTAGTATGACATCAATTGAATTCGCTTTTAAAGTTTCGTAAATCTTTCTAGCTTTATCTAAAGGCGCTGTATCTGATTTATTATTGAGAGGTATTATTGCAATATCAAATGGAGAAATTACTAAAGGCCATTTCATAACCCCTTCCACACATTTTGCCTCAATAACTGCTGCAACCAGTCTTGAAACTCCAATTCCATAAGAGCCCATTTCCACATGCACATTTTTTCCCTCTTTATTTAAAACATTTGCCTTCATTGGTTTTGAATATTTATTTCCAAAATAAAAGATGTGACCCACTTCTATTCCTTTCGTTACTACCTGATTAACTTTAGGAACTTTTTCATTAAATTCTTTTTCAGAATGTTTTTCATCGGTCGCGCTATAAGGAGTGGAAAATGCTGAAATCATTTTATTAATTGATGCTTCAGAATTATCAAAACTATGAATGTCGATATTTAACAATGATTTATCTAAATAAACTTGGCTCTCTCCAGTATCTGCTAAAATAATAAATTCATGGGAGTTATCTCCGCCAATGGGACCTGAACTTGCTCGAAGAGGTAATGCTTTTAATTCTAATCTAGTAAATGTTCTAAGATATGCATAAAACATTTTATTATAAGATTTAAGAGCATCCTCTTTTGTTAGGTCAAAAGAATAGGAATCTTTCATTAAGAATTCTCGACAACGCATAACTCCAAATCTTGGTCTAATCTCATCTCTAAATTTCCACTGAATATGATAAAGAATTAAGGGTAAGGATTTATATGATTTTACATTGTCCCTAAAAATTTCAGTAATAAGCTCTTCATTAGTTGGTCCGTACAATAACTCTCGATCACTTCGATCTTTAATTCTAAGCATTTCCTGCCCGTAATCGTCATATCGACCACTTTCTTTCCAAATATCTGCTGATTGAATTGTTGGCATTAACATTTCTTGAGCACCAACATTATCTTGCTCTTCTCTGACCACCTGTTCAATTTTCTTTAAAACTTTTAGTCCTAAAGGAAGCCAAGAATAAATTCCTGCTGCACTTTGTCTGATCATTCCAGCTTTAAGCATTAATTGATGAGATTTTAATTTAGCATCAGCTGAAACTTCTCTAAGAACTGGAAAAAATAATTTTGAAATCAGCATTAAAATAATAACTTTCTAATATTAAACAAATCTAATTTGTCTGCTGCAAAGATTAAAGAAAAAATAACGGTTGTTATAAGTGTGGTAATTAAAATCTTTTTTTTCATTTTAGATTCAACGGGTGCCCCAGGGTCAGTACCTTTTTGATAATTTGCAGAATCAACTTGATTTTTAATGCCAAAAGGCAAAACCATGAACAAAATAACCATCCATAGATTTACATAAATAATAACTCCACCCATTATCGACATACACTAAAGTCTAACTAAATTAATATTTACTAAAGGTTTTTTTCCAGATTTGTCGTTAATTAATTTTCTACAGTTTCCTTTTAAAGTATCGATTAAATTCTTTTCTTGTTTTGAATTATTTAAATTAAAAGTTTTACAAGTATCCATTACGATATCCTCTAAATCATATTCTATCTCACTTGCATCTTCATCGATTAAAGGAACTCCTTTTAAGGTAATCACTGGATTATTTTTAATTTGTCCATTTTTAGAAATTAAAACAGTAATCTCCATATAACCGTTAGCTGCCATATTTCTTCTCTCTTTTAAAACGGGCGAGTCATTATCAATTAAAACTTTTCCATCTAAATAAACTCTACCCCAAGTCACTTTATCAACTACCTTGGGCTCACCTGGTGAAAGTCTTATAATTTCACCATTACTCACTTTGATTGGAAACTTAACGCCCATTTCTTTTGCAAAATTTATATGCTCAGCCATATGTCTTTGTTCACCGTGAACTGGGATTAAAATTTTTGGTTTTATCCAATTATACATTTTTTTAAGATCCTCTCGGGCAGGATGTCCTGATACATGGATCATAGAGTTTTCTTCTGATAAAACATTAATATCATTTTTAGAAAAATCGTTAAAAATTTTAAATAATCTTTTCTCATTTCCTGGAATTATTCGAGATGAAAAAATAACATTATCATCTTTTTCAAGTTGAAGATCTGGATGCGTTCCATTTGCAATTCTTGCTAATGCTGCGCGTTGTTCTCCTTGCGAACCAGTACAAAGAAAAACAATTTTATTTTTTGGAATTTTTTTTGAATCTCTAACATCAATTGGGACTTTTATATCTTGTAAATAATTACACTGTCTTGCCAGTTGATAAATTCTATTCATAGATCTTCCAACTAAGCAAACTTGCCGGCCAATTTTTTCTGCAACTTTAAATACCGTTTCCATTCTTGCAACATTTGAGGCAAAGGATGTAATAACGATTCTGTTTTTCATTTTTTCTAAAACAGTAAAAAGTCCTGTTCTTACTAAACTTTCTGAACCAGAAGATCCTAAATTAAAAATATTAGTTGAATCGCAAACCATTGCGAGAACACCTTTTTTTCCAATTTCTGTTAATTTCTTAATGTCGGTTTTTTCCCCAATTAAAGGATCATCATCAATCTTCCAATCTGCAGTGTGTAAAACAACCCCTTCAGGTGTTGTGATTGCAAGTCCGTTGGGTTCTAAAATAGAATGGGTAAGTGTTACATAATCAATATCAAAGGCTCCAAGTTTAACGTTGCCGCCTAACTTAACAATTTTTAAATGGCTGCCGATATTAATTTTTAGTTCTTTAAACTTTTCTCTTACAATTGCTGCGGTAAATGGAGTTGCATAAATTGGACACTCGAGCATAGGCCATAAATGTGCGATTGCACCAACATGGTCTTCATGGGCATGGGTTAAAACAATTCCTAATAAATTTTCTTTCTGATCTGCAATAAATTCTGGATTAGGCAAAATGACTTCAATTCCTGGAATATTATCATCTGAAAAAGTAACGCCGATATCAACGATAATCCATTTGTACTCACCTGGCTTACCGTAGCCAAATAAGTTCAAATTCATTCCAATTTCACCTGCTCCACCCAGCGAGCAATAAACTAACTCTTGTCCACCTTTAACCATTAAATATTTTTTAAATTAAATTTTAGAGTTTCAGCTATACCTCTTAAGGTTATTTGCTGATCAATGACTTTGTCTTTAAATGGAAATGAAGAATAGAAAATATTTGCAAGTCCACCAGTAAAAATAACTAAATATTTTTTCTTTGTTTCTATAATAATTTTTTGCACTAGCTCTTTAATTAAACCAATATAGCCCCAATACATACCGTTATTCATTGCGCTCACAGTATCTTTTCCTATGAATTTGTTAGTTTTCTTTAATTTTATAAGAGGAAGTTTAGCCGTTGCTTCTTTTAAGACCTTTAAGGACAGATTAATACCAGGGGTAATCATTCCGCCCACATAAGTATCTTTAATAATAACATCAAAGGTAGTCGCCGTTCCAAAATCAATGATAATTGAATTTTTTTTATAAATTTTAAAAGCTGCAATAGAATTAACTACTCGGTCGGAACCTACTTGTTTTGGTTTATTAATTTTAATTTTAATAGGTAAATTTATATTTCTATCTTTGACTTCATTTAGATTAATATTTTTTCCCTTTAATAATTTTTTTAATTTATTAAACGCCTTTGGAACAACGCTTGAACACATTGCGCCTTTATAAAAATTCTTTTTAATTTTTTTATTAACAGTGCCGAGTCGACCTTTTAAAATATCAGAAGTATCAACGGTAAATTGGTTAAAAAATTTATTTGTAATTTTATTAAAATTAACAAAATCTATATTAGTATTACCGATATCAATGATTAAATAATTCAAATTAAACTACCATGGCTAAAATAATCTTTGCGATTATTGTGCTCTAAAATTAAAGCACCGTTATTGTTAATACCTCTAAAAATACCTCTATAAATCTTATTTTTTGTCTTGAAATTTATAAACTTATTTTTGTTAAAAGCATATTTATTCCATTCTTTTAGAATATTTTTAAATGAATGATTTTTATCGATAATATTACTAATAAAAGCAGCCTTAAGTTTTTCAACCAATTCATTGAGATTTATTTTTTTTTTAGCCTCTTTATTTAAATATGTGGTTGGGTATTTCTTAATTTTAGGTGAGGATTGAATATTAATTCCAATGCCAATAATTAAAAAAAACTTTTTGAAAACAATACTTTCCTGAAGTATTCCACAGACTTTTTTATTATTAATATAAAGATCATTGGGCCATTTTAATGAAAGATTTTTAATACGATATTTTTTTAAAATATTTCTAATCTGTAATTGAACTAAAAATTGAATTTTTTTTAAATTAGATCTTAGAATTGGAAAAAAAATAGTAAAATATAAATTTCCTTTAGGGGATGACCATTGATTTCCATACCTTCCACGCCCTTTTGTTTGCTCATCAGCTGTAACAATTCCTTTACTAATTTTATGTTCTGTAATTAATGTTCGAGCAAAATCATTAGTGCTCTCTATTTTTGTAAAATTAAAAATAGGCAAACTCATTTATTTTATATTTTTCGTAATATTTTCTACAATGGTATTTAATGTGGATGGATCGATAAAATAAAACAATACAACTACGGTTGAAACGATTAATGAAAATTTTAAACCATAACTAATTTTTTTATCATAACTTTCTTTAGCTGGATCAAAATAAATAACTTTAATAATTCGAAGATAATAAAAAGCTGCAATCACAGCAGACAACAATCCTATAACTGCAAGGTAGTAAATTTTTTGCTGAATAATTGCTAAGAAAATATAAAATTTTGCAAAAAAACCAGCAAGCGGCGGGATTCCTGCTAATGAAAAAGTAAGAATAGTTAAACAAACGGCAATGAGCGGATGATGCTTTGAAAGACCAGAAAGATCAGAAATATTTTCAAAATAAACACCATTTCTATTCAAGCACATGATGCAGGCGAAAACGCCGATATTCATAAATACGTATATGACAATATAAACTAAAACTGCGCTCAAAGACTGCGGGGTTGCAATTGCAAGACCTGCAAGGATGAAACCAACATGACCTATGGAACTATAGGCCATAAGTCTTTTTAAATTATTTTGACCAATTGCCGCGACCGCTCCAAGAAACATGGAGGCAATGGATAAAATAATAATAATAGTCTTCCATTCATTAATAAAGTTTACATAAGGAACATTTAAAAATTTTATCAATGCTGCTATGGCTGCAACTTTAGGAGCCATGGCAAAGAAAGTTGTAACTGATGTGGGCGATCCTTCATAAACATCTGGAGCCCACATATGAAATGGCACCGCTGATATTTTAAAGGCTATTCCGCAAAGAATAAAAACTAATCCAAATTTTAAAGCTCCACTTTGTTCTGATGCAACTTTAGCAATTGCAGAATAGTCAACAGAGCCTGTAAATCCATAAACTAATGAACAACCATATAATAAGAGACCAGAGGATAATGAGCCTAAAACGAAGTATTTTAAGCCTGCTTCCGATGATTTAAGAGACTTAGTGTTAATTGCAGCAAGAACATAAAGACATAATGATTGAAGTTCTAATCCTAAATAAAAAACAATTAGGTTGTTTGCACTAATCATCACAAACATTCCAAGTGTTGAAAGTAATAAAATGATTGGATATTCAAATTTAGCAATATTTAATCTCTCTAAATAAGAGTTTGAAATTAAAACTGTAAATAAAACAGAAACAAGAACTAAAATTTTCATAAAGTTAGATAAAGGATCAATGGTGTAGCTGTTTGCAAATAAAGTGGCAGATCCTGAGAAATTAAAATAAATAATAAAAATTAAGCCAGCAAGTAATGCCAGCATAATATAATTTAAAAATTTATTAAACGTTTTTGAAAAAACACCAATGATTAATAAAGTGAATGAGCTTAATAGTAAAAATATTTCAGGAATAATATTTATCATTTAATAGCTCCCATATTTTTAACAATTAAATCAACTGATGATGAGATGGGTTCTAAAATTAAATTTGGATATACGCCAAATATAATTGTTAAAATCATCAATAAAAATAAAATTATAAATTCTGTTGCATCTAAATCCAATAATTTTTCACCGTGATTGTTAACTTTAAATTCGCCAAACACAACACGCTTGCATAACCATAATGAATAGGCAGCTGATAAAATAACTCCCGTTGCTGCAAGTATGGATACAATATAATTAACTTTAAAAGTTCCAATTAAAGTTAAAAACTCACCAACAAATCCACTAGTACCTGGTAGACCTACATTTGCAAGGGATGAGAATACAAAAACTAAAGCAAATTTTGGCATAATATTTACAACACCTGAATAATCTTCAATTAATCGACTGTGCACTCGGTCATAAAGAACTCCAACACATAAGAACAATGATGAAGAAATTAATCCATGACTAATCATTTGAAAAATTGCCCCATCTATTCCTTGTTTGGTAAATGAAAAAATTCCAATGGTGACATAGCCCATGTGAGCAACTGAGGAATATGCGATCAACTTTTTCATGTCTTTTTGCATAAGCGCAACAAAAGATGCATAAATAATTGCAATAACACTTAGTACGAATACAAAATTTGCAAAATAGTGTGAGGCAATTGGAAATAGACCGAGAGAAAATCTTATAAATCCATAGCCAGATATTTTAAGTAAGATGGCAGCAAGGATTACAGATCCTGGCGTTGGTGCTTCAACGTGGGCATCGGGTAACCAAGTATGAAATGGCCACATTGGAAGTTTTACAGCCAATGAAATAAAAAAACCTAACCACATCCAGTATTGTAAGTTTTCAGGAATTTTGGCTCCCATTAACTTAACAAGATCTAATGTGTTCATGTTCCAATAGATGGCAATAATTGCAATCAGCATGAAAATTGAGCCTAAAAACGTATATAAAAAGAACTTTAATGCAGAATAAACCCGTCTTTCACCACCCCAAATTCCAATAATTAAAAACATTGGAATTAGTCCGCCTTCAAAGAATAAAAAGAATAAGAATAAATCTAATGCACAGAATACCCCGATCATAAATGTCTGCATGATCAAGATTGCAATTAAAAATTCTTTAATTCTTTTCTTTAAACTATTGATCGCAGCAAAAATACAAAGGGGAGAAATAAAAGTTGTAAGTAAAACTAAAAATATTGAAACACCATCTACTCCCATTTTGTATGAAACAAAATTTTTAATCCAAGCCGACTCTTCTACAAATTGAAAGCCGGGGTTTGTTGTGTCAAATTTGCTCCATAAAAATAATGAAACAATAAAATTAACCAGTGAAACCAATATTGAAATATTTTTAGAAGAGCGTTCAACAACTTCATCAGTTCCACGTCTAAGTAAAATATAAATTACCCCAACTAATGGAAAGAAAGTTAAAAAAGTTAAAATTGGGAAGTTCATATTAAATAATAATTAAAAACGTTACGATGATGATTAACCCAATTAATAAAATTGTTGCATAATGATATAAATAACCAGACTGCATACTACTTGCTCGATCGGATAAATTTTTTACAACTCTTGCTATTCCATCGGGTCCGTAAGCATCTATGGTTTTAACATCCCCTCTTTGCCATAAAAAATTTCCAATGCTTCTAAAGGGTCTTACAAAAATTAAATCGTATAATTCATCGAAGTACCATTTTTTAACCAAAAAATTATACAAGGGTTTTTGACTATTAATAAAATTTTCAACAATATCTTTTCTCTTTAAAAATAAAATAAATGATAAAGGTATTGCGGAAATTACTAAAGTTGGAATTAAAATTAGCAACCATAACGGTGGATGACCATGTGCAGTTTGCTTTAAGAAAAATATTGCCTTACCCCAGAATTTTGTATTCTCACCAATAAATATTTCATGAAAAACGTATCCTGAAAATATTGCACCAATTGCAAGGACTATTAATGGAATAATCATAACAAGTCCGGATTCGTGAACTTTATCAAAACTCATGGCATTATTATATTTGCCATGGAAAGTTTTAAAAATTAGTCGCCAAGAATAAACTGAAGTAATAAAAGCTGTGGTTAAGCCTATGACAAATGCATAACCTGCAAATAAACTTTTAGAAAAATAAGCTGACTCTATAATTGCATCCTTTGAATAAAATCCTGCAAGTAATGGAAATCCAGTTAGTGCTAAAGTTCCAATTACCATTAACGCATAAGTCATTGGAATTTTTTTCCAAACTCCACCCATTTTTTCTATGTTCTGTTCATCATGGAATGCATGAATGACTGAACCTGCTCCTAAGAAAAGAAGAGCTTTAAAAAAAGCATGGGTAAATAAGTGAAATATAGCAATATTATAAGCCCCCATTCCCGCTGCAAAAAACATGTAACCTAATTGGCTACACGTTGAATAGGCGATAATTCTTTTTATATCAGTTTGAACGATGGCAACGGTTGCTGCAAAAATTGCAGTGGTTGCTCCAACAAATGCAACTAAATTTAAAGCATATTGTGAGTACTCAAATAATGGTGAACATCTTGCAACTAAAAACACACCAGCCGTTACCATGGTTGCTGCGTGGATTAATGCAGAAACTGGAGTTGGTCCTTCCATAGCATCTGGAAGCCAGGTGTGTAAAATAATTTGTGCAGATTTTCCCATGGCACCAATGAATAAAAATACACAAATAGTTGTAATTAAATTAAATTCACCTCCAAAAATTTTTATAGTGTTTTTTGATTGCTCTGCAGCTTGAGTGAAGACTTCACTAAATGTTAAAGTTCCAAAGGTTTTAAAAATTAAAAACATTGCAATTAATAAACCAAGATCTCCAACACGGTTTACTATAAAAGCTTTCATTGAAGCATTGTTTGCACTTTCTTTCTTAAACCAAAAACCAATTAATAAGTAAGATGCAAGTCCAACACCTTCCCAACCAAAAAATAATTGTAAAAAATTATCAGCAGTAATTAAAGACAACATCATGAAAGTAAAAAGAGAAAGATAAGACATAAATCTTGGCTTATGCGGATCATGACTCATGTAACCAATTGAATAAATATGAACTAGGGCAGATACAGAATTTACAACAACAAGCATCACAGCTGTGAGTGAGTCCACATAAATAGACCAATGAAGTTTTAACGTTCCAGAGGTTATCCAATTAAAAATTGGATACTCATAGGTTTTTCCAGTTTTAATGGTGTCTAATAAAATTATTGAGGAAAGAATTGCAGCAATGACAATGAATGCAGATGTTAAAATCTGACATGTTTTATCGCCAATCTTTTTGTAAAAAAAAGCAGAAATAAAAGATCCAAGTAATGGTAAAAATAAAATTAAATATAGCATTTAACCTTTCATCGAGTTGATATCTTCAACTTGAATCGATCCTTTGTTTCTAAAAAAGACAACAAGTATCGCAAGTCCAATTGCAGCCTCTGCAGCTGCAACAGTTAAAATAAAAAGAGTAAAAATTTGTCCTGTAATATTTTGTAAATAAACGGAGAAGGCAACAAGGTTAATATTTACCGAAAGTAAAATTAATTCAATGGACATTAAAATAACGATTACGTTTTTACGATTTACAAATATTCCAAAAACACCAAGTGTGAAAATAATTGCTGATAAAAAAAGATAATGGGCTAATGTAACTTCAATCATTAATCTTCACTCCTTTATTGCTCTCAGGATCTGCAAGCTCAATGGAGTCCTCCCTTTCACGGGATGACTGCTTTAAAATATCCTGTCTTTTAATGTTATCTCTACGTCTAAAAGTTAATAAAATAGCCCCTATCATAGCCACTAACAAAACCACTCCAGATAACTGAAAGGGTAAGAAATAATCGGTGTAAAGTAATTTTCCAATTTGCTCAGTGTTGGTCTCATTGGCATCGTATGCAATTTTAGCTGTCTTAATAAATTCAGGTCTATACTGCCAGCTGCCAATAATAATTATTAATTCAAAAAATATAACTGCTGCAATTAACAATCCAAAGGGCATGTACTGTAAAAAGCCTTGTTTAATTTTTATAAAATTTCCCTCTAACATCATCACCACGAATAAAAATAAAACTGCAACGGCGCCTACATAAACAATTAATAAAATCATTCCAACAAACTCAGCTCCGATCATAATGAATAAGCAGGAAACATTTACAAAGGCTAAAATTAAAAAGAAAACTGAATGAACGGTATTTTTTGAAGAAATAACCATAATACTTGAGAGAATAGTTATTGAGGACAACAGGTAAAAAATTAACGCGTGCGCAATCATCGAAACGATTTATCTACCTTAATGTTATGAGCTAATTCTTTTTCCCAACGATCACCATTTTCTAAAAGTTTTTCTTTATTGTAATACAACTCTTCTCTAGTTTCCGTTGCAAATTCAAAATTAGGTCCTTGAACAATTGCATCCACAGGACAAGATTCTTGGCAAAGACCACAGTAGATACATTTCAACATATCAATGTCGTATCGGGTGGTTCTTCTAGATCCATCCTCACGAGGTTCTGCTTCAATGGTAATAGCTTGAGCTGGACAAACTGCTTCACAAAGTTTGCAAGCAATGCATCTTTCTTCTCCATCTGGATAACGTCGTAATGCATGCTCCCCTCTAAATCTTGGACTGATTGAACCTTTCTCAAAAGGGTAATTTAAAGTTGCTCTTCTTTTGAACATGTAAATGAAAGCAATATAAAGTCCCTTAACAAATTCAGACAAAAAGATAATTTTTAATATTCTAGAAAATTTTAATTTCATTTTGGTAATAAGTTAAAAAAATATAAAAACGCAGCTGTTAACACCACCCAGAATAATGAGAATGGTAAAAACACTTTCCAACCTAATCTCATTAATTGATCATATCGATATCGAGGCACAATGGCTTTAACCAAAGCAAATAAAATAAATAAAAATAATATTTTAAATATTAACCAAAGTGGGGCCGGGATTGCATTAAACGGATAAGCATCTATTGGAGATAACCAGCCGCCTAAAAATAAAACTGAACCAAGGCCACATAAAAGTAAAATATTTGCATATTCACCTAACCAGAATAGAGCATACATCATTCCTGAATATTCAGTTTGATATCCAGCAACTAATTCAGCCTCGGCCTCTGGTAGATCAAAGGGAGGTCTATTGGTTTCTGCAAGTGCAGAGATAAAAAAGATAACAAACATTGGGAATAATGGGATGGCATACCAAATATTCTTCTGTGCAAGGACGATATCTACTAGGTTTAAAGAACCTGCACATAGCAAAACGGTAATAATAATAAATCCAATGGAGACTTCGTAAGAAACCATCTGTGCAGCAGATCTAAGTGCTCCTAAAAATGGATACTTAGAATTTGAAGCCCACCCTGCCATGATAATTCCATAAACCCCAAGGGAAGAGACTGCAAAAATATATAAAATTCCAACATTAATATTTGCAAGTACTAAAGTTTCACTAAATGGAATAACTGCCCAAGCAATTAATGCTAAGGACATGGTCACAATAGGTGCAATTATAAAAATAACTTTATTTGCATGGATTGGAATAATTACTTCTTTAAAAATATATTTAAGTGCATCGGCAGCAGTTTGTAATAATCCAAAGGGTCCAACAACGTTAGGTCCTTTTCTAAGTTGCACTGCTCCCCATACTCTGCGATCTACCCAAACAATCATTGCAACAGCAATTAAAACTGGAACAAGTAGTGCGGTAATCTTTAAAAGATCATAGAGAACAATATTTAAATATTCAAACAACATTAGTTATCCGTTCCCGTTTTTTGTAAAACTTGTTTTGCTTTTTTGCATTCATCCATTGTCTTAGAGGAAGCTGCAATAATGTTTGAAAAATAAAAATCAAAATCAGCAATTTTAATATTGCCATTTATCGGTGTAATATTTTTATATGTTAAAGTTTCTAAGGAAGTACTTGGTAATTGATCTATATCTTTAAAGATTGGAAAATCTTTAAATAAATTTTCTCTTAAAATTTCATGGGTGTTAATATCAATTGTTTTTTTATAAACCTCAGACAAAGCTCTAAATATTTTCCAATCCTCTTTTGCATCGCCTGGAGGAAAACTTGCTTTATTTGCATTTTGAACTCTACCTTCGGTATTAACATATAAACCTTGTTTTTCTGTATAAGCTGCACCTGGTAAAATTACATCTGCAATTTTACTATTCAATCCACCATGGGATCCTTGATAAATTATAAATTTATTTTTAGTATTAATCTTAATCTGGTCTGCACCTAAAAGATAAACTACTTTTAAAATATCATCATTCAATTTATCTAAAAAATTAGGTTTGATTAAATTTAAATAAATTGCACCAACACTAGATGCGTTTTGATGTAAAATATTTAAACCATTCCAATCATTGTTTATAAAATTATTTTCTTTTAAAATCTTTTTAACGGACTCTAATACATATTCACCATTTGAACTCAGTCCAGATTCACCAATTATAAATACTGGCTTCTTTGCAGATTTGAGACTGTTATAAATTTTTCCATTTTTTGCTAAAATTTCGCCGATTGCAGAAAATGAAGAACCGACATTTTCATGCGGGTAAGTAAGTTCCCCTACATCACCGATTGAATAAACCTTGGTTTTTCTAGCTAAATAAGCCTTTCTAATACGAGCATTTAAAATGGTCGCTTCAAGTCTTGGATTGGTCCCAACTAAAACTACTAAATCCGCCTCTTCTAAACGTGCAATGGATGTGTTGAAAAGATAATTAGCCTTATGAGATGTATCGATGTGATAATTGGTTGGTCTAAAATCAATATTGTCTGAAGATAAAACATCTTTGAAAAATTTCTTAAACATATACATACTTTCAACATCCACTAAATCTCCAACTGCTCCAAAAACTTTATCTCCTGTAAAACCCTTTGTGTTATCTAAAATAAATTTAAAAGCCTCATCCCAGCTACATGCTTTAAGTTTTCCATCAACTTTAATAAAAGGAGTATCTAATCGGTTTTTTAATAATCCATCGCAAGCATAGCGAGACTTGTCGCTAATCCACTCCTCATTAATTTCATCATTTAATCTTGGCAGAATTCTTTTAACTTCCCAACCTTTAGTATCCACACGAATATTTGATCCAACTGCATCCATAACATCGATGCTTTCTGTCTTAGTTAACTCCCAAGGTCTTGCTTCAAAAGCATAAGGCTTTGATGTTAAGGCGCCAACTGGACAAAGATCTATAACGTTTGCTGATAATTCTGAGTCTATGGTTTTTTCTAAATATGTTGTCACTTCCATATTTTCACCACGGTTGATTGCACCAAGATCTGGCACACCTGCAACTTCAGATGCAAAACGAATGCAACGAGTACAATGAATGCATCTTGTCATAACCGTTTTTATTAACGGTCCCATATATTTTTCTTTTACTGATCTTTTATTTAATTCGTATCGAGATTTATCAACTCCATATTTCATCGATTGATCTTGTAGATCACACTCTCCGCCTTGATCACAAATAGGACAATCTAAAGGGTGATTGATAAGCAAGAACTCCATTACACCTTGTCTTGCTTTTTTTACCATTTCAGTATTGGTATAAATTACTTGGCCGTCGGCCACTGGCATTGCGCATGAAGCAACAGGTTTTGGAGATTTTTCCATCTCAACTAAACACATTCTACAATTTCCAGCGATGGATAATCTTTCGTGATAACAAAATCTTGGAATTTCTTTTCCAGCAACTTCACAAGCCTGCAACACCGTTGCGCCCTGTGGCACTTCTACTTCAATTCCATCTACTTTAACTTTTGGCATCTATATATTTTTATTTGTTAATCTATCTTCCATTTCAGTTCTAAAGTGTCTTAGTAAACCCTGAACTGGCCAAGAGGATCCCTCACCGAATGCACAAATGGTGTGACCTTCAATTTGTTTTGTCACATCCATTAACATGTCTAATTCATGAACCTCAGCATCCCCTTTTGCAATTCTCTCTAACATTCTCCACATCCAACCAGAGCCTTCTCGGCATGGAGTGCACTGACCACAGCTTTCATGCTTATAAAATCTAGCAATTCTGGCTATGACTTTAACTATATCTTGCGACTTATCGATTACGACAATTCCAGCAGTTCCAAGGCCACTTTTAGCTTCAACTAATGCATCAAAATCCATTTTTATGGTATCGCAAATTTTTTTACTTAATAACGGCATTGAAGATCCACCTGGAATAACTGCTTGTAAATTATCCCAACCACCAATTACTCCACCTGCATGTTTTTCAATTAAATCTTTAAGAGGAATTCCCATTTCTTCTTCCACATTACATGGGTTATTTACATTTCCAGAAATGCAGAAAATTTTTGTTCCTGTATTTTTAGCTCGTCCAAATCCTGCAAACCATTTTCCACCTCTTCTTAATATGGTTGGCACCACCGCAATGGTTTCAACATTGTTTACAATGGTTGGACATCCATAAAGACCGATTAGAGCTGGGAAAGGTGGTTTTAATCTTGGCTGACCTTTATTTCCTTCCAAGCTTTCAAGTAATGCTGTTTCTTCTCCACAAATATATGCACCAGCTCCAAGATGAATATAAATATCTAAATTAAATCCAGTGCCGCAAGCATTTTTTCCAATTAATCCTTCTTTATAAGCTTCATCGATTGCTTCCTGTAAAATTTTACTTTCAGCAATATATTCTCCGCGAATATAAATATAACAGGTGTTTGCATTCACTGCATAAGATGCAATTAAACATCCCTCAATTAATTTTTGAGGTTCAAATCTTAAAATATCTCTGTCTTTACAAGTTCCAGGTTCAGACTCATCGGCATTGATAACTAAATAATGAGGTCGACCTGGTTTGACTTCCTTTGGCGCAAAGGACCATTTAACTCCCGTTGGAAATCCAGCGCCACCTCGACCACGAAGTTCTGAAAGTTTTACTTCATTAATAATCCAGTCTTTGCCCTTAGCGATAATATCTTTTGTATCTTTCCAGTCTCCTCGAGCTTTTGCAGATTTAATATCTCTGCCAAAGTCACCATATAAATTTGTAAATATTCTATCTTTATCCTGTAGCATTTAATTTTTTACCAATGATAATCGTTTACTTGGCTCAAAACCCACCCGCCCTTTTTGCGATCCTGGTTTTGGTAACTTATCGTTTTTTATCCCTTCAAAAATTTTAGTTGCAGTCTCTTCAGTTAAGTCTTCGTAAAAGTCATCGTTGATTTGCATCATCGGTGCACTTACGCATGCGCCTAGACACTCCACTTCAATCCATGAAGCTTTTTTATCACTACTTAATTTACCTTCATTTTCAGAAATATGTTTTTTACAAAGATTAACAATTTTACCAGAGCCTCTAATCATGCATGGAGAAGTGGTACAGACTTGTACGAAATATTTTCCAACGGGCGCCAGATTGTACATGGTGTAAAAAGTTGCAACTTCGTAAACGTTTATGTAAGGAACTTCCAAAATCTCACCGATTTTTCTAATTGCAGCATTTGGAATCCAATTGTCATGCTGTCTTTGCGCTAGATCTAAAAGTGGCATAACTGCACTCTTTTTTCGCTCTGCTGGATATTTTTTTAAAATCTCCTGAATACGTTTTTGATTATTTGCATCAAATTCAAATGTAGCGGGTTGATCTTTTGCAACATGTTTTCCACTCATCGATCAATTTCTCCAAAAACAATATCCATTGAACCAAGTACAGCTGGAACATCTGCCAACATGTGTCCTTTCACGACATAATCCATTGCTTGTAAATGTGCAAAACCCGGTGCTTTAATTTTGCATCGGTAAGGTTTGTTAGAACCATCTGCAATTAAATAAACTCCAAACTCACCCTTAGGTGCTTCAACACAAGCATACACTTCTCCTTTTGGAACATGATAACCTTCAGTGAATAATTTAAAGTGGTGAATTAAAGCTTCCATTGATTTTTTCATAGCAGCTCTTGAAGGTGGTGATACTTTTCCATCGGTTGTCATCACAGGTCCATCTGGAATAGTATTTAAGGCATCCACAATAATTTTTGTACTTTCTCTCATTTCTTCAATTCTACAAAGGTATCGATCATAACAGTCACCATTTTTTCCAATTGGAATTTTAAATTTAAATTTGTCATAAACTTCATACGGCTGCGATCGTCTTAAATCCCAAGGAATACCAGAGCCCCTTAACATCACTCCAGAAAATCCATGGGCCACTGCATCTTGCGGACTGACAACACCAATATCCACATTTCTTTGTTTAAAAATTCTATTATCCGTTAATAAATTTTCCAAATCATCGATAACTTTTGGAAAATTTTTACAAAATTCTAAAATATCTTCTTTAAGTCCAACTGGAAAATCTTGATGAACTCCACCTGGTCTAAAATAATTTGCATGCAATCGTGAACCTGAAACTCGCTCATAAAATACCATTAACTTTTCTCTCTCTTCAAAACCCCAGAGTGAAGGTGTTAATGCACCAACATCCAATGCTTGCGTTGTAATATTTAAAATGTGACTTAAAATTCTTCCAATCTCACAAAAGATAACTCGAATGTAACTGCCTCGTGCTGGAACATTAATTTCTAATAATTTTTCAATGGCAAGAGCAAAGGCATGCTCCTGGTTCATTGGCGCAACATAATCTAATCGATCAAAATACGGTACTGCTTGAGTATAGGTTTTATTTTCAATTAATTTTTCCGTTCCTCTATGAAGTAATCCAATATGTGGATCTGCTCTTTCAATTACTTCACCATCCAGTTCAAGAATTAATCTTAATACTCCGTGCGCAGCAGGATGCTGCGGACCAAAGTTAAGATTCATTGTTTTTGTTTCTTTAGCCATTATCTCTTGTCCTGTTCTTTTTTAATGTATTTGGTTCCCTCCCATGGGGACTCAAAGTCAAAATCTCTATAAGCTTGAGCTAGTTTTACTGGCTCATACACTACTTTTTTAAGCTCATCGTCATATCTAACCTCTGTATGACCCGATAATGGAAAATCCTTCCTTAGCGGATAACCTTCAAATTCATAATCCGTTAAAATTCGTCGAAGATCTGGATGGTTGGTGAATTTAATTCCGTACATATCAAAAGCTTCTCTTTCAAACCAATTTGCAACCGGAAATATTGGCACCACACTTGGTAGAGCCTCATCTAATTTAACAGAAGTCTTAACGGTAATTCGATTATTAAATTCGTGACTTAATAATAAATAGATAACATCAAATCGGTTAGCTCGTTTTGGATAATCAACGCCTAAAATATCAACTAACTGTCTAAATCTTAAACTTTTACTATCACGAAGATAAATTAATAACTTTGGCAACTCCTCCGTTGAAATTTCAAGAACTGGTTCTGAAAAGTTTTCACTAATTACTAAAGATTTAAACTCGCTTTTTAAATTAGTATCTAAGTTTACTTTTTGCATAATTATCTTTCGATTGTGCCTTCTCTTCTAATTTTTTTCTGTAATTGTAATATTCCATAGAGCAAAGCCTCTGCGGACGGAGGGCAACCTGGAACATAAATATCAACAGGAACTACCCGGTCACAACCTCTAACCACAGCGTAAGAATAATGATAGTAGCCACCACCATTGGCACAGCTGCCCATGGAAATTACATAACGAGGCTCTGGCATTTGATCATAAACTTTACGAAGTGCTGGTGCCATTTTATTTGTTAAAGTTCCAGCAACAATCATCACATCGGATTGTCTTGGGGATGCTCGCGGAGCTGCTCCAAATCTTTCAAGGTCATATCGTGGCATGGACGTTTGCATCATCTCAACTGCACAACAAGCAAGTCCAAAGGTCATCCAATGTAAAGAGCCTGTTCTTGCCCAATTAATTAAATTTTCACTGGAGGTTGTTATAAAACCTTTTTCAGTAAACTCTTTTGCGAGCTCTTTAAATTCTTCTGGAACTTGGTCTAATTTATTTTGTATCATTCCCAATCCAAAGCTCCTTTTCTCCACTCATAAATAAAACCAACGGTTAAAGTTCCAAGGAAAATCATCATGGACCAAAATCCTAAAGAGCCGATCTGACCTAAGGTGATTGCCCATGGAAAAAGGAAAGCAACCTCAAGGTCAAAAATAATAAAAAGAATAGACACTAAATAAAAACGTACATCAAACTTCATTCTTGAATCTCCAAAGGGCTCAAATCCGCACTCATAAGCCGATAATTTTTCAGCATCGGGTTTGCTTGGAGCGCACAGAAAATTAACTACGATAAAGGCTATTCCAACCCCGATAGCGACGAACAAAAATATTAAAATAGTTAGGTAATTTTGTAAGTATTCAAAGAACATTGGCCTTTCTTATATAATAAGAATAAAGACAACCAAACATTCAATTTGACACAACTGTGAATAGATTTTCTTAAAAAAGTTATTGTATTTAAAGGGGTTATTTAGAGGAAATTATTTGTACTTTTCTACTTTTTCTTTCAATTCTTTGTATTCTTCGCAATTACAAGTCTTTAAAACTTCTAAAATTTTCTTAGCTTCAGCAGGTCGCTTTGTTTGAAGATAAAGTTCACCTAAATACTCATTTGCACCAGGATGTTTTGGATTAATTTTAAGAGCTGCTAGGTAAAATTTTTCTGCCTTTTCGAACTGTTTTAGATTTCTAAGTGAATAAGCATAATCATTTAAAATGTCAGGATTGCTCGCATTTTTACTATCTTTTAATAGTTCTTCTAACATCACAGCTGCCTTATCAAACTTTTTACTTTTAACTAAAGTTTTTGCCTCAGCGTAAGTTGGGTTAGTTTTTTTAATAATTTCTGAAGGCGGACCAGAGTCTGCAGCCTGTAGATCGAAAGTGCTAAGTGAAAATGTAAGTAAAACTGTAAGAAAAATAGTTTTTATCATAACTAAAATATGTTTTAATCATAATTACAAAAAATGGTTAAAGCAATTAGAATTACAGAGACTGGTAATGCAAACGTGATGAAGTTTGTAGATGTGGAGCTTAAAAAGCTAGCACCCAATGAAGTCTTAATAAGAAATAAAGCAATTGGATTAAATTATATCGATGTTTATCACCGTGCAGGGACCTACCCTTTACCCCTTCCAACAGGGATCGGCCTTGAGGCTGCTGGAGTAATTGAAGAGGTTGGATCAGATGTAAAAGAATTTAAAGTTGGTGACCGTGTTGCCCATGCTGCTGCCCCTCCAGGATCTTATTCAGAAAAACAAGTTTATCCGCAAGAAAAATTAGTAAAAATTCCAGATTACATTTCAGATGAAATTGCCTCATGCATTATGCTTAAGGGAATTACCTCTGAATATTTATTACACCGAGCTTATAAAGTTAAAAAAGATCAATTTATTTTATATCATGCTGCCGCAGGTGGAGTTGGCCAAGTGTTATGTCAGTGGGCAAAATCTTTAGGATGCAAAGTTATTGGCACCGTTGGTTCAGAAGATAAGGTTAAAATTGCAAAGGAAAATGGCTGTGATTTTGTCATTAATTATTCAAAGGAAAGTTTTTCGCAAAAGGTAAAAGAAATTACAAATGGAAAAATGCTTGATGTGGTTTACGATGGTGTGGGCGCTAAAACATTTGAAGAGTCCATTGAATGTTTAGCAATCCGCGGAACCATGGTTTCCTTTGGTAATGCATCAGGACTAGTTGAAAAGGTTGATCCTAAAAAACATATTGCTCCTAAGGGATTATTTTTTACTCGTCCTTCAATTGCACATTATACGGTAACAAGGGAAGAATTAGTTAATAGTGCAAACACTGTATTTGATGCAATCAAAACAGGTAAATTTAAAGTTAAGATATTTAAAAAATTTGCACTTAAAGATGCGGTAACAGCTCACGAAGAATTAGAGGCTAGAAAATTAACGGGCCCTTCGATTTTAGTTCCGTAATTAAAATTGTCTGAAGATAAACAAAAAGAAATTATAGAAGTTAAAGAGGTTGAGGCTGAAAGGATTAACCATGAAGAAACTTTTCGCCCAAGATTTAAAAGAATACGTTTAAGTCCCCTTTTTCTCATTTCCATCTTAATTTATGTAATCAGTGGAATTTGGGGATTGTTTATTTGTTTTACAGTGGTGAAAGATGTTTTTGGTCCAATCATTGCTTTTTTAGGATTAATTTTTTTTCCATTTATTCTAACCCTTACTCCTTGGTATGCGCTACTGGCCAATCATGATTTTTACCCACTTCTTATAGTTTATGGTGGAATAATTTTAGGAACTTTGTGTTTTAGAATTGCAATCCGATCAACATTTAAAAACCAGTGATGGTGCCCTAATACGGACTTGAACCGCAAACCTACTGATTACAAATCAGTTGCTCTACCAATTGAGCTATTAGGGCATTTTGTAAAAAGAGATTTTAGTACATAATCTAAAATATAAAAACAAACATTATTTTGATTATATTAAATCAATAATCACAGTATTTATAAGACCTAAAGTTGCTAGATCTCCATGGTATTTATTTACTACTTTTAAAATGATATAATTGTAATTCAGGAATAGTTCCTGCGCCCTATGTGGCTCCAAGGTTAAAACCTTGTGTCTGTAAAGACCTTCAGAAAGTCAAAAATAAAACCATTAATACATTGCGCTTGCATGTTTTTATTTGGTTAATTTGAAGGAGAATATAATGGCAAATTTTTATGAAAATAATGTAGCTGAAACAAAGGCTACATTTGCCGAAAAAGTTAGTAAAAAAAATAACAACCCAACAGGACCTGTATCTGATCAGGCTAAATATGAAGTTTCTAAGAATGCTCTTAAGAACGGATTTAGTTCAAAAAGATTCATTATTTATGGTGAAAATAAAAAAGAATATGAACAATACAGAGATGGACTTTTGAGTGAATTAAAACCCATCAATTCTATTCACGTTGATATTTGTTTTCAGATTATTATGACTGGTTGGAATATCAAAAGATTAAATAATTCAAGAAATGGAGTTTATAATCTCGAAACAAAACAAACTTTAGAGAATAGTTTTAATATTGAAAATATTTACAGCAAGAGTGACAAACATATTAAAAAATATTTAAATCATCATAATAAAAATTCTGAAGTATTTGGATTAATATTTGCAAGAGATTGTGCTGGTTCAAAAGTTATTGAGCACATTACAGAACTAGAGCAAAAGATGATGGCAAGATATCACAAAATATTAAATCAATACTATCGTCTTCTATATTTTTCATTTCTTCTAA
>JAAOEI010000153.1_pt1 | contig 28603 bp, 35 predicted proteins | sample 7059261 | NCBI WGS metagenome assembly JAAOEI01 (sample SAMN14008812, study PRJNA610033) | viral metagenome | isolation source: viral particles filtered from seawater | place: China: Hangzhou Bay, Yangshan Deep Water Harbour | collected 2017-10-31 | reverse complement strand
CATTAGAATACTCCTTTGAATGGTTTCTTCTTAACTTGAACAGGTTTTTGACCAGCAGTCTTAGACTTCATTGGATCGCTAACCGGTTCCTTGTATGGAACTTTTTTGCCATCAATAACTGTTGAATTATCTGTTGCTTTTTCCATTACTTTTTCCCCTTCCTTTTTTTAAGTAAAGGGCTTGTTCCCTTTAATTGAATACCACATTTCTTCATAAGTCCACCCTTTTTTGCTTCTATAATTGTTCCGTCTGGTCCAAGTTTTACTTTTCTCATTAATTTTTTGTAGCTATCACTACTAATATCATCCCTGTCATAAATTTTATCCATTAAATCCATGTAACGACCAGCGTCTTTCTCAGCGTTTTCATCATCTTTTTTAAACTGTTCGTCTAAATCTTTTTGATTTTTCTTTTCTCTTTTTGCCTGATCTTTTGCTAATGTTTGTACTGCCATTACTTCCTCTTCTTCAATAGTGGGCTTGTGCCCTTCATTTGCATGCCCATTTTAGCTTTTTTAATAACACCACGACCAATGAGAATGTCCTTCTTAGTAACTTTGCCATCGCCGTCCATGTCTGGAAACTTTTTCTTCTTCTTTTTCATCTGACCGCCTTTTTTCTTGTTATCAACTTTACCCGCATCTACTAAATCAAGTTTACGAATAGCTTTATCGAAAGCTTCTTGTGAGAGAGTTTTGTTATCCAATGATTTTTTTAGAATAGACTCAATCATTGGTCTAATTGTAGGTCCTAATTTTTTTGGATCAGCCATATTGAAAAATTACACTATTTTGTTTCTAATGCAAGTAAGCTTCTTTTGACTTTGGGTCCATGTTAATCTTAGCCCATTCAAATAAAGTCTCTGCTTCATCCTTATTAAGATAGATCATGTAGATCTGTCGAACAACGGAGAGATAAGCACTCGCCACGATCAACGGATCAAACTGATCAGAGATGTATGACAGGCTACTTGCCGTTTGATCACGAATAACTACTTGAAGATCCTCTAATTGTTCAGGCGTAATCGTCGACAGACTGTATTTAAGTCCTTTTGGTACGAGATTTTCCTGCTTTTGAGAGGGCGATTGCGATTTTTTGTTTTTCTGCTCTTTTTTTGCCATGTTTTTTTGCCGTTTTCTTCAAAACTTTGGGTGGATTCTTTTTTAATTCCTTAAATGCCTCATCAACGGACATTTTTCCACCTTTTGCCCTCGGTTGAACCACATTTTTCATCAATGAGCTTAAATAATTAGTGGGTGTAAGTCTTTTTTTACGACTTTGCTGCTTTACAAGCTGCTGTAACTGTTCAATTTGTTGTCTTGTTAAGTTAGCCACGTCTACCTGCCTTTAACATATCACGTTTAATAGCCATTTCCTGTCTATATTCTGTCAAATCCTCCTGAGTTTGCAACTTTTTCTCTGCTAAGTCTCTGTCTTGATCTAATTTTTGTTGATCCATCTGGAATTGCATCATGGACTCTTGAGCTTTACGTTGAATTTCAGCACCACGGAGCTCCAACTCTTTGTTTTTAAGCTCGACTATCGGATCTTGGCCCTGTTGCATCAAACCTTGTTGCTCTTCTTGTACCATTTTGTTTGTCACGACAGCAATAATCTGTGAAATTTGATTCTCTGCTTCGTTTTGAATTTGCTCCATGATTTGTGGTGGAACTTGTCCTCCCATTTGTTGTGCAATCTGCATTAACTGCTGCTGTACAACAGCTTGTATTTGTGCTCTTGCAGCCAAAGACACGTGTTCAGAAACATGACCTTGTAAAATTGCAAGTATTGCAACTTGTGATTTTACTAACTGTGATGACATGAAGGAGCGATGTGCTTCGATATGTGCATCATGATTTTGTTGAATGAAAGCTTGAAGTTGTGCCCCTTTCAATGCCTGTGCGTTTTCCATACCTGGATCAGTAGGCATTGGTTGTTGAGGAGGTGGTAATAGATTTTCTACGTTTTGAACACCCAAAGCTTCATACATTCTTCTGTAGGCTTCATACAAGTTATGCATTTGTGGATTGGTTTGTGCCAACTGTAATTGCATCTGAGCCATTGTAACTCTCTGAGAAATAGAAAAAACGTTTGGATCTGATTGTGGTAAAACATCTACACGATCATCAAAGTCTTGAGCTTTGATAAAAGAATTACCACCCGCTACGTTGTATGGATACATCGGTGGTAGATAAGTAGAAAATACTTTTGCTAATAATTTAAATTCTATTTTTTGTGCGTAATGTAATCTTTTGTGAATTGCTGACATCACCTTGGTTCCTCTTTCGAGTAAAGCCATGGTTGTGCCGACAGGCATTTCTGAAGAACCTCCTTCAGCTAATTTCATGTCAGCTATTGAGGCGAACCGTCTACCCGCATCTACGCAAAACCCTAATAAGCTAAATAACGTAGCAGACGGCTCTTTATATGGTAAAGGTAGTAGTGAATCTCTTAATACCCCGTTAGGTGCATCAACGTCTCTAAATTCTCCTGGTTGGATTGGTTGGTCATCATCTCTGATTCTGAAACCACGAGACTTGAACCCAGCTGGTAGATTTGACAATGTTCCTGCATCAAGCAATTGACGAAGAGCAGCAGTTGCAGTTCTACTAAGGCCACCCAACATATGAATAAGACCAAAGCCATAGAAACCAAGACCAGGTAAGAATTTGTAATGAACGAAATATTGAATCTTTTTTCTGATTGGATCAGCTTTATTATAGTTTCTATAGATTGATAAAACTTTGCCTGAACCTTCATCAATAGTGACAATATAAGGTACTTTAATTCCTGACTCTTCTTCAAAACCCTTTAAGTCTAACAGCACGTGCATCTCTAACAAAGTATAATCTTGATAAGTATCTTCTCTTTTTGTGCCTTCTAACTGATCATATTTTTCTTGAATATCATCATCCACATCGTATGGACTAATCTTTACGTCACGATAGAAACCTGACACCTGTTGTTTTTTAATTTCATTCTCTGTCATCTTCACAACATGAGTCACACGTTCCGCAGACTCCAGGTCAGATGTCATATAAGGAATGACGAGATCTTCTGCTGCAATAAACTTAGACACAGCTCTGCCCATTCCACCATCGTAATAAATTTTCTTAAATGCACTTCCGGCTAAAGGTAAGTGAAACAATAATTGATCCATCTCAGGATCATACTCTTCCATTACGTCCGTAATGTAATAGTTCATAAATTCCTTTACACGCTCTGATTGAGACTCAACTTCTGGAGTGGCTGAACCTATGATTTGAGTTCTAACAGGTCCTCCTGCAGGTAATAGCTCTTTGTAAGACTGTGCTTGAAACTGAACAACAGACTCTGAGAGTAGCGGGTGATAAACACCACTTGCACCATCGAAAGGTCTTGTTCTTTCTTCGTATTTAAATCCGAGTAAGTCTAAACCTTTAGTGTATCCTTGTTCCCACTCTTCTCTAGAACTTTTATCGCTACTGTATCCACTTTGTAATTCATTCGATAATTCATCTAAATCATCGTCTTCTAAAAACTCTGCTAAGTTTGCTCCAAAGGGAACTCCATCTTGTTGTTCCTCTTCAGGGTTAATGACGACAGAACCGTCAGCTTCTTCTAAAAACTTTCCTTCTGGCTGATCACCATCTAATGTAATTTCCTGTCCAACTTTTTCTATTTGAATAATCTCGGCAGGGTTGATTGCTTTGTCTACGTTATTATCTACCATTTATGACCTCATTTAACGAAAGTAAACTAGGACTTTCTATTTGTCCACCCCTTTTACGTTCCACATAATTACCTAATATTTCTTGAACAGCTTCTTGCCTGTCCTCTTCTTTGATAGAGTCGAGCATTGGTTTTAGATCAATAAACGCCCAACCTTCTCTTACACCTGGATTTGCTTTTCCATCAATATCACTCACACCCTCCCAGTAACTTTGATCAACAGGTGAATAATATCTACCGTTTTCGTCCTGAGCTCCTTGTTCATAAAGTTTCGGAGCTACAAAATCTTCACCATAAAGTCTTGTTCCAATTTTTTCAATTTTATCAACTACTTTTTCTGCAGCTCTATACATGTTGTTGTCTTTAGTTTGTTTCGAGCTACCATAAAAATCAAACATACCTTGTGATTGTTTTTGATTATGGTGACTTCGAAAAGCAGTGTCGTGATCCGAATATTGATTAAAGGGTGCGTTACGATCAAACTGAATTTGAATACTTACTTCTCCTGGAACCCAAGATACTTTATCAATGCCTTGTGCAATCGAATCTTGAATAAATTCGTAGATAGCCTTCTCCGCATATTGAAGAGGAGTGGCTGCAAAAGGAACAGTTTTACTAAGAGCATCTTCTTTGTTTTCTAAATTCATTTTATCTTGTTTAAATAAGTCTTGTCTGAACTCATTATTCTTTTTCATAAATTTTAATATTTCATCTGCCCTTGTATTTTTTTCTAAATACTTTTCAACATTAGCTGCAGGGATATTATCAGTCATGACCGCAGGTCCATCGAAATACATACCAATAATAGTTTTCATTACAGGACTACCTGCTGGAATAAATTCTAAGTCTCTAACGTTTTTAAATTGTTTGTATTGTGAAACATCAAAGTTAGTTTCATCACCAAATCGTCTTCCATCTTTATTTTGCATGATTCCATCTGGACCGAGAACATAAACATCTTCAGGGTCTTCTTTATTTTGATGAGCAAAAATCTCTCCTATATCACCGTTTGAATCAAAACGTAATCTACTTCTTATTGCGTCTAGTTTTTCTTTTTCATTATCGTCAATCTTATAAAAATTTTCTAAAGATGGTAATTTTTCATTAGCGTACGCAATGTTTTTATCTACTAGCTCGTACAACTTTATTCCTACACTGGGGTCGTAAGAGGTGTTTGCTTTTCTCATTCTCTCTTCGTGATCAGATTGTACTTCAATTAAATAGTTGACCGGACCATTATCACCTTCCAACATTCCTGTGCGATAATGAAAGGCATCTGTTCTGTTTGGACCTTTTAAGTCTCCTGAATAGTGAGTCCCTTCAGCTAAGTTCTCTCCGAGAGATTCTCGAGGTTTGACACTAACAGCTTGAACGTCATAGTTCTTTGTTCCCATCACTGACATACTTTCATAACTAGGTTTTCGATCTCCTGTAGGAAAAGTATCACCTGTCCCTTGAGGACTTAGTGCTGTTAGAACATTATTTTGTAATTGATTTATTGTTTCGTTTATAACGTTTTGATAGTTAGTGACTGCTACGCTTGTTTCATCACCACGAGGTCCTCGTTGTTCAAAAGCAAGGGGAGGTTCATTTTTAAGTTTAGCAACAACTCCACCTACTCTGTTTGTAAACTCATTGTATAAAGCATTGTCGTAGCTCGCCATTTCATCAGCCGTAAAGTCACCACGATCACCGGCACGAAGTCTGTCTTGTTCCGTGACTAACGCACCACGGACATCTAAAAGATATTGTTGTAGCTGAGGAAAGTATTCACCGACATAACGGTTAGTTGAAAAACCAGCCAACTGTTCTAATGCCTCATCAACTTTTTTAATAGTTGATCCAATGTTAGACACATTACTTTCACCACGATTGAATCTTGTTTTCACGACGTTGGGGTCAAGATCTCCTCCTGTTTCTGTCAGCGCTAAAAGATCAGCTTTGGTTACAGGTCTGTCTGGTCTTTCTCTATTGGCTACTAACAGTTGATATTCTAGTCCAGAAGTTTTCAAAGAAGACGGATCATAGAAATCAGCAAAAGGTGTATTCGGATAATTTTTTTTAATCTGTCTAAAGTCGTTATAAACTTGTACAGGTGTTTTAGAATAATCGTCAGGTAAGAGATTGATGAAAGCTTTGATGTTGCTGACACTACTTCTTCCTTGATCAATACCATACAAACCTTCGTTTGGTTGTTCTACTCTTCCAGCATCGAAATAATCTTTGTCTGTGTAAACAGTTCCCATAAACTCAAACTGACCACCACCTTTAGGAGCGTCTGGTTGTGTTAGTTGTGAGATAAATCCTGCAGCAAGATCAGCGACTTGTGGACCGTAGTTCTTGACCGCTTGCTTAATAACAAAATCTCTCACAGCACCGACAGGACTTTTCCCTAAAATATTGCCAATTAATTTTTTATCTTTGGCTATCTGTTCTTTATTTTTTTCACGAAATTCTTTGATGCCTTTTTCATCGGAGCTAAAAAAATCACGCACCAGGTCCGACAGGCTTCTAGCTTCTTCATCGGAAACACCTTCCAAACGGGACTCTGCTATATCTTGAGCTGTCTTAGCTGCACCTTCAATATCCTCTCCTACCTTCTCTTGTTCCGGGGTCCGTGCTTCAGGCCTCGTGTTTAAGAAGTTGGCGATATCTCTAAATCTGTCAAAAATCGACATTAATAATATTCCCTTTTTCGTCTATCTACTGGCTCATCCTCAAAATCATCTTGAAGCTCGATCCAGTGACCTTGTCTAAATCGCATCAACGCCTGTGTCGTGGAATCCACCAAGTCATCATACTCTCCGTATGGGAAAGCAGCACACTCTTCAATAAGTTCCTCGGCCCACGATTCACCTTCCGGGTACCAAACAACACCTGATTGAAAGAGAGGTGCAACGGCGTTAACTCTACTCAACTTATCATTACCCTTAGAAGGAGTAAAGTTGATAACAGGGATACCACGCATTCGTAGTTCTTGTGTTAACGGCATACCCGAGGCTTTTGCTTCGATGACCACGGACTCCGGTTCCCAATACTTGTAACTCTCATACGCAATCTCTTTCATCTCAGGAAAGTCCCATCGACCTTTTTTCATGTCCAACAAAATTATATTCGGTGTTTTCTCATCAGGAAAAAATATACCCCATGTAGTGATAGCGGAGTAGTCGGCGGTTTCTTTTTTACTAAACGCTGTGTCGTACGATTGTATCACGTGTGTGAGACCAGGCATCTTGGAACTCTCCCACGGCTGCCACCATTCACGTTTGATGATTGCACCTTCTTCGGCTGTGGGATTCTGTTGCCACTGCGCATTCCATTTAGCAATAGAGATCGAAGCTTTAACTGATTCTAATTCTTCTAATTTCCAATACTCAGGCCAGACGGGTTTGTCGGAAGGTAAGATCGCCGGAAACTCGACAATCTCCCATTGATCCGCTTTCGGTTGTCCTTGGGACTTGATCAGTTCTCCAGTAATATCTTTTGTATTCCAACGAGTCATCACGATCACAATCGAACCACCTGGCTGTAAACGCTGACGAGGACCTGATGAATACCACTCCCACGCATTCTCTAACGCTGTCGCACTGAGAGCATCTTGTTCGGAATGTGGGTCGTCGATAATTAACAAGTCCGCACCTCGTCCAGTAATCGCACCTCCAACACCAGCAGAAAAATATTCTCCTCCTTGATTAGTTTCCCAACGGCCCGCAGCTTTGGAGTCCGCCGATAATTCCATGCCTGGAAAAATATTTTGATAATCTTGTGTGTCGATTAAGTTTCTCACCTTTCGACCAAAGCGTTGTGCTAATTCTGCCGTGTGTGATGTTTGAATGATCTTTAACCGTGGTTCACGGCCCATCATCCACGCCGGAAATAAAAAAGATGCAAATTCAGATTTCGTGTGTCGTGGTGGCATATTAACAATTAGTCTCTTAATTTTCTTGGTAGCGATAGCTTCGAATTTTTTTGCAATGATTTTATGGTGATTACCAGCAATGAACTCTGGCCAAACAGTTCTAACGAATAACAAAAAGTCATCTTTCTGTTTGGTTTGTAATTCTAAAATTTTTTTTCTGAGTAAGAGTTTCTTTAAAGCTTCTTCTTGCTCAAAGGGGGTCAGCCCTTCAATATTGATTGCCATTGAGTTTGTATACCAAATTGGGTCCCCTTTTTCAAAACTTTTTGTTGGAGGTTCTGTATGTGCAAAACTTGACTTTCAGTCTGTTCTATACGCAAGCCGCGCAACTCAGGGGGGTGTGGGGGTCAGGAAAAACAGCTTCAAGTTTCGGTTTGGTTTGGGACTACTAGATATAGTGTTGAGAAGTGTAGCTAGGCACAAGATTTTGTGGGATCGGAACATGATCCATGAACACCAGACGTAAAAAAACCCTGCCATCAAAGATGACAGGGTTTCCCAGTATAGCAGTTTTTTACTGCTGGTTTATTAGTCTAGTTAGTTTTTCTAGCACTTGAGATGTGGCGTCAGTAGATTGGCTATCTGGTTTATTGCTAATCACTGATACTAAAACCCTAGCCAAATCTGATTTTGACATTGAGTTATTAGTTAGCCAAGTTAGTAAAACACTTTCCAAAGTATTAGAATAAACCCAACCCAGAAGATCACCTTGCCAATTAACATTAGTGTTATCATGGTTTTGATTATCCATTTCTGTATTAGTGTTTTGAGTAGGTAGGTTTAATAGTCTTAACAAATCGTTAGGCATTAGAACACCACCTTATCTTGATAGTTAGGTATCAAGTTCATCACGTTTGAGTGTAATAGACTATCCTTACACTTCTTATAACTTGATATTGTTGATGTTAATGGTTTAGGTGAAAAGACGTCAACCACCTGTTCAGACCCAAACATATCTTGCATTTGGTCATCTGAAAAACCAAATTGATCTTTTATAAAAGTAGTCATCTTTGATTGTGATAAACCACCTTTACGTTGTTTATGAGAAAATTGGAAATCCTCACCAAGAAGAAATCCATTATATTTTCCACTCATAAATTGTAGTTCTCTTCTACAATTTGTTTGCCACTCTTTGACAAATATAGATTTTAGAATTGATAACCTTGCAAAATCATCAATTTTATATCTATCTTCTTTTTGTATATATTGCATTTTAGCAACCTTTCTATCTTTCTATAAAGATAATTAGAGTATGCACATATCCTAACTTGTTGCAACACCTAAAAACATTTTTTTTTATTTTTTTTTAAAACTTATCAACAACCCAAAAACAAGGTTTGGCATTAGCCCAAAAATTTTTTTTCATGCTTCTTTATATAAGAGGAACATCTGCCGACTTAAAAAGAATTTTCTGGCGCGAGCGGGAGCGAACTTTACATTATAAGCGAAGCAAAGGTTGGGGTCGAAGCACAGGGATTTATAAAGGATTTTGTATTCACGAATCATGGTCAATGCGACTTCACCAACTTCCCGCTCGCGCCGGGAAAGATCTTATATTATAGGCGAACAAACAAAGGGGGTCCAACCTCAGGGATTTACATCAGGATCTGCCTGGCGGCCGGGGCGTTCAATTATATTAATAGATCTTTAAAGGCTGGGGTCCGAGGTCTGGGATTTCTATAGTCCGGACAGCGTCTGCAGCTTCGTTACCAATCCAGAAGAGACAGAACAAAATGAAGACGGTGATCGCCTGGGACCTGCTAGCCCCAAGCAACCAAAAAATTGAAGTAAATAAAAAAGCTTGAATCAGCATTCACGGCCCACGATGCCGTCGGCAATAACCTGCCTTATGCCATGTCCATGCCAGGGACTTTGAAAGATCCGGAAACAAATCTGGCCTTCTCCATCCTCCCACAGCCGCACCTTAATGCAACCCTTCCAACTGGCTGCAATTGTACCGATGCTGTGATGGCCTCTGGCCGTTGGTTTTGTCTTCCGGGCGGATTCGTCAATCATTCCATAAAACTTGCTCATGATACTTTTTCCTCCTTGAGTTTTTCGACATCTGCTGCCCATTCGTCTATCCAGTTTCTAATGTGTTCAATGTGTTCTGAACCATTAAGCAACGCTAATAAAATAATGGACAGGTTGATTCGGGTAAATTCACCCATATCATTGCGAACATATTCTTCAAGTTGTTCGGCTTTGTATTCGTAATCAAAAGACATGTAAGCCTTCCTTTCTTTATTTCTATTAATATATATAGTCCCAACTTGTCAGGATGTCAATAGCAAAATAAAAATTTTTTTCTCCTGCTTTTCGACCAGCGTCAGCGTCCCGGGCCCGCAGCTCAGGGTTATATTATAGGGTCAGGTTGCATTGGGGTCGAGATTCGGGGATTTTTACCAGCTTCACCTGCTGCCTGGCCCGCAGCTCAGGGATCCTGGAACTTTGATGGTCGCAAAAACATTAGAAAACAAGGGGATTTTTGTGCTTGACTTGCTTCAACTCAGGAGCGCGCCGGGAAACTTTTTTATATTATAAAACCAACGAAACGTGGGGTTGAAACCCAAGGGATTTGCTGGGGATTTATCCTGACCTGCAGCGCGGCCCGGGATGCTCGCTTATATTATAGTGCGAAATTTTCGTGGGGTCCGTCATCAGGGATTTTTGGATTTCGGACCACGGCAAAGGGTCTTCGAAGCACGCAACATGGCTCATGGATTTGAAGCCATCGGTTGCTGCATCTTGGACCAGGTACCCTGGAAATATTTTAAGGGCTCTCTGAGAGAGGCTTCTCGCAAGTACGTAATTAGGAATGTTGTACTCAGATAGCTTGAGATTTATAGCAATCTGCTGTGGACTTAGTCCTAACTTGTTAATCTTTGTACACTTCAATTCAGCCCAAAACGTGCCTGGCAATCCACTCTCTTCATGATGATATAATCCATATAAATCAGGCATTCCTGGAGTAGACCAAGAGTCTATTTTTAGAAAGTGTATTTTCTTACAGTTTGATCGTAACGTGTTGGCAAATCTACCCTCCTGCTTTACTGCCATCGGCTGTGAATCTACCTTTCTTATCTCTTCCTTCGTGTTGTTTTTTTAACCAAACAGCTCTATCAAGCTGAACTCGACACTCTCCATTATCAAAAACATATAACAGTTTTACTCCGAGTTCTTTTTGTTCTGGACTCAAAGTTCTATTTATCATTTGCTTTGAACCAAGTGTATCTTTGTTATTTCTAAATCCGGCAAGCTTTACATCAAATAGTTCAATATGACCGAAATCGTCAACAGCAATAATATCAATCGGTCCTGTTCCAAAAACATTGTTGAATACGTAATAGCCTTTTTCTAGTAACCAAAGTAAAGCACGTTGATGTGCCCAGTTACCCTTCAGATGTTTGTCGTTCGTGATCGGCATCTATAACTTTTTTAGCAGAGTCACCTGACAACCGACCTTCAAGCTCTTTAATTTTCGCATCTACTTCCTCCATGCTCATACTATCAATAGTTCCATATTTGATTTCTTTTTTATCAATGTAGAGCCCAGCCACTTGACCTCTGTTTTTCTCGGCAGCAACAGCAGCATTCCAATTACCGGCTTCCTCAGCTTTTGCAGATAGTTCATACATTCTTTTCAAGTGTTTATCATAGCTTGTTTCATACTTACGATAAAACTGAACACGATAATGATTTATTGCATCAACAACCTTTGGAAACATCTTTGGGTTTTGCATATTGCTTGCTTGTTGTCTTGCGGTCTTAGAAGAGAAGCCACATTCTTCTGCTATTTTGGTGGCTGTCTTTCTTCCTTCGTACAAAACTATAAGCTGTGCGAATTTTGCTTGTTTTGGCGTTAAACCAGGAAAGTGTTCAAACCTTTCCTGTAACGTCGTTGTAACGTCTGTAACGTGGGATTCTGTCATCACAATACACTTTAGGGCAATTAATCCCAATTTCAATACCCAAGTAATCCCAACGTAACGTTACGTTAGGACTCCACGTTACACCCACGTAACACCTTCAAACCATTGATATATAATGATAATAGTAATATATATATAGTGTTACGTAACATTTCGGCTAATTTATTTTTTTATTTTTGTATTTATATTTATAATACTATATGCACAACGTTACACCTTTGAAGCACAAAAGCTTGACATATAAATATTGCCGGCATTTGCGAGATCCTTCCATAGATATTCTGCTCTGACTCTACATTCTATCAAAGAATTGTATGGTTCCTGGTCCATGATCAATTGTTGACAGGTATTGTTCAGTTCTATACTTGGATCTCCAATACATAACCAAATTATAAGGAAGTATTTCATAGTGTAAATTTATCACTTTTTGGGATATAATATACCCATGATTTGTGAGGCAAGTTCCTCCTATATTTTATTCATATTGTCTCCGCAATATTACAGTCCCTGTCTCACAGATCATAAAAGAAAGGATAGGAAATGAAATGGGAAAACGAGCACTACCCATAAAGCGATACTTAGATAAGCTTTGGGCTCTACACGAGCGCCAAAAACGTAAATGGGTAAATAAACGTGATGATTGGGATGACGAATCCATCATTCGAGTTTCATCGAGAATAGATGAGATTAATCAACTTATTGAGAGAGGAATAAGGTATTACGTCCCCTTCTAACGATATAACCGTGACCATAACCGATAACAAGTCTGGAGAAAAAGTTTCTTTATGCTTAATCGGTTATGGTATATCAATAAGGTATATTTTAGAATTTTTGAAAGGCATAAAATTAAAATGAACCACACTTACTTCAATATACCGGGCTGGTTTAATATGCATGAAGCATATGATCAACTGTTACATCACTGTCAAGATGGAGATGAGATTTTAGAGATAGGAAGTTTCATGGGCCGGTCTACATCGTACCTGGCAACTAACATCATTAACTCAGGAAAGAAAGTTCACTTATACGCACTTGATACTTTCGAAGGGAGCTCTGAACATGCTAACTTAGATATTGTTGGTGGGTTCTATGAAAAATTTCAAGACAACTGTAAAGAATTTATTTCAAGAGGTATTCTGACACCTATCAAATCAAGATCAGATGACGCTAACACCTTAGCAAGATTTCCAGAAAAACATTTTCAAGGTATTATTATCGATGGAGCTCACGAATACGAGCCTGTAATGGAAGACATCTTACACTGGTGGCCCAAGCTTAAAGACGGCGGGACCATGGTCGGTGATGACATGTCCCTGGAATCCGTTCAACAAGCCGTGAAAGATACTTTTGGCAAAGCAAAGTGTGTCGACGCAAGCGCCATAGATTATATCATGGGTCGAGAACAGTGGTTTAGTGTATCCAAAGGAACAGAGCTTACAAAATGTTCGAAATTAGTGCCTGGTCAAAATATCTTACAAAAAAACCAATGAAATTTAACCTGAAGACTACGCCAATTGTGATAGTCCGATGGAAAGATGCGACTGAGCCGTTCTCTGGCTGGGTCGAGTTCAAAGATATCATTAAGAAGACTGCAGCCGGATGTTTTTCCGTGGGCTGGCTCGTCAAGGACGATGAAGAAGAAATGTCGTTAATGGCGGACTGGTGTGATGACGGTGGACAAGAAGGAGGAAGGGTTGCAATTATTCCCAAAGGTATGGTAAAAGAAGTTAAGTATTTAAGATACCATGAAGCTAAAAGATATAATTAAACAGCTGAGGGTATTTGAACAGCAGACTGACTCAGATGGTCATGACATGGTCTACGAGGTGGAATACAAAGATGGCTCAACAGAGCGCTTTAGTCATCGAGAGTGGAACATCATCGTGGCAAACGGAAAAGCTTTCTGGGAAAGACACAAAGCAAATAAATACTTTGAACAAGGACACGAAGGCCTGTATTAGGCCTCGTCATCCTCTTCTGCTGCTTCATCCTCACACTGACAGTGCTTTACATTAAGTAATTCATTGTGTAGGTAAGCTATCGCTTGTAATGCTTCTTGATATTTCTCTTCTATGTTTTCCATTTGGACCTCCTTTTTTAGTGACGAAAGTCCATAGTATAAAAATCCAATCCTAACCGCAAACAATCTTTGGTATTGACTTTTTAATGTTTCGTGATCCGTGCGTCGTCTTCCTCGATCAGCTCTTTCAACCAATCTGGAGCATTACGCCTTAACGCTAATTCTATAACATTTCTTAGTCTCATTGCTTCTTTTTCATCTTTAGCAACTTCCTTAACCCCTTTCTCACTTAAATTCAAAAACTCTTGAATCGTTTTGTTCTTATGTTTCATTTCTTAGCTCCTATTGATGTCTCTCCATCAGTCACACCACATACCTGTGTTACGAGGCTACAGACCAGGTGTCGACCCTTTGGATTAGGGTGGGATTGATAATCCGTCTCCAGAATATCTTACTTCACACTCTTTTCCAAACTCTTTATGTAACGTAAAACCGTGTCCCAAGCTTGGGTCACGTTCGATGATGCACGGTCAAATCTTATGTAATCATTCACCACTTGCATCGCTTTAATTTTATCGTCCATGGAAACTCCTTTCCAGCCAAACCAAAACTCTCCTCACCATACCTACACCACTCCTCGCCTGAACGCACCTCACCCCGCCTGCCTTACACCGCCAGAACGTAACTGACCTCACCACACCTGCCTTACCATACATCACCAATCCCAGACCCAACGCACGCCACCTTGCCTGCCATACCCTTCCTAAAGATAACGTAACTTACCCCAACACGCCTGCCACGCCGTAACACACTGCGCCTTACCCCACCATATATGAACTTACCTAGCCTGCCTCACCAATCCACAACATTCCAAAGCCTACCTGTCCTGGACCTAACTTACCACGCCTGCCTTGCCTATGCTGACCAATCCGCTCGAAACCATTCGTCGCCTTAACTTACCACACCTGCCACACCAAACCCGTCCTCGACGCACCTAAATCCGCCCCACCTGGCCTGCCGCATAAAACCGATCCTGACCAATGCTCGCCTTACCTATCCTGCCTCGCCGTTCCTAGCCCGTCCGGAGCATACCATGACTGGACATACCTGGCCTGCCTGAAGTGGATGACAGGACTCGAACCTGCATAAAACGGAGTTGCAATCCGCTGCGTAACCATTCCGCCACATCCACATTTAAATTATTCTATAGATGATCCGTCTTCTATGACTGATAGAAAACTTTCTAAATCATCAATGGTGTTTTTAAAATGTTGTTGTTGAAGAGTATCTAAATAAAGAAAAGCTTTTAGATCTTTTGCTTTGTTCAGTGCAATCAATGCGTCTTCAACTTTGTCATATAGTTCTCGATACTCATTCATTCTTTCCTGCTCTTCCCAACCAACTTTACTTGCCATCGGAATGCTCCTTTCTTATTTCAATAATATATTTTTCTATATCATAAACAGTAGAATTATCTGTTTGATGATACTCCCGATGAGAAACCTCTAGGGTGATCATATTTTTACAACCACCTAGAGATTCCACATCAAAATAACAATCCTCCAAGTTATCTTGAATAATTTTTTTGATCTTCTCTAACATACAGAGGAACCTGTAACCATCCATCTCTCTTAATCAAGATGTCGATTATATGCGTATAAACGTAGTTCATTCTATCCTTTCTGATGGCGTGCTAGAACTCTAGTAAATTTTGCAAGAGACACTAGATCTAATAAAGTTTTGCAAAAAGATACAACTACCTTTCATTTTAAAACTGTTATTATTAAATTCTAACACGCTATCTATTATTCTACACTATGCAGAATATCTTTCAATGATGCGTTGAGCTTCAGAGAAAAATTTATATAGTTCTTTTAGTTCACCATATTTTTTTCTCCATGAGTTTAGTTCTCGAGCAGCTTGTTGTAAAAGCTGTAATCGATACTCCTCATCGCTCAACGCTACATCCAGTGAAACGTAAGTACGAGGTGCGTCGTCGTCAGACTCAGAGCTCGTAACTACCTTAACACTATGAAAAGCACGAATCGGTTCTTCAACATGCTGCGTGACGACCATGACAGAACCAATTAACTTCCTTGCCTCTTGCAATCGATACTGTTCCGCAGCCTTAGTATCGTCCCACGTAAAGCAATCGTGGAGAGGCGAACTCTTTCTTTCTGCCTCCCGCACAACAAGTGTTGGGTTGAGTCCCCCGTGCTTGTTCGTGATCTCCTCAAGATGCTCTCCAACAACTTGAGGGTCCACTGAATAACGTGCACCCTCTCGGAATTGATATTCCTGGATTGTTTTTGTTTTATTACGCAACTTTGACATTCTTACTTCTTTCTATCTTAGTTACGTTAGTCACCTTAAACATTCCAAAGTTACCATTCTTTTGTGGTCTCCATTCACCAACTCCAGATGCAAAACCAGCAACGTTAAATACGTTGATCAATTGTTCGATTGACCAGGCATTCGCATTGTATCTCACAGGAACATCAGCTTCCCATTGAGTAAACTCACCTCTGTATCGAAGGTCAGCAGCGCCCATACCTACACGCACCATGTCTTCTCTCATCACAGGTTTACCCTTGATCTCAATCAAGTCACATGGAATGTGAAAGGAACCACGAGCGGCTACCTTTGTTAATCCTTCAATGTGAGAACATGCATTAACTGCAGCAGCTTTGAAAGCAATCGCCGGAAAGCCGTATGCTTTACCATTAGGCATTGCATATAAAGAATCTCTAAAACATTTTTCAGGATCCTTTGCTTCTCTACCCGCAGCTTTCGCTACTTTCATCTGCTTATCTCTGATTTCTTGTTTAGCCTTCTCAGACCATTTGTTACAAATTAAAGGTGAATCACCTTTTAATGTTATTATACAATCCTGTAATACAACGCCAGGGACTGTAATATTTTCTGGCTCTTTCTTACTTGGCATTTCTTCTCTCCTCAAGTTCTTTGTCTATTAAGTATTCTATAAAGCCGGCCACTGATCTGTAATCTTGATCTGCCATGCCTTTTAGTTTTTTGTAACTATCTTTTTTAATAGCTACTGATTTGTACCTAGAGGTGTCTGTCATTATATCCACCCTAAGTGATGCACGATTAGAATTGCTATAATGCATCCAATGATAATACTAATCATCTTCACTCCCTTCGTCTTCGTTATCTAATAGTAAAATTTCGACCCAAGTTGGTATTGAATATTCCATCTTGAACCTCCTTTCTATATTTCTATAGTCATTATATAATATCTCAACTAATTATGTCAACTCCTAAAAAAATATTATTTATTGGTTGAAAAAAAATTCAAACTACCCATATAAGTATATCCGGTTATTGAATGTGATCAGTTCAATATTGTGGCTGAAAAACAGTTTTAACAGAGCTGTAAGGCACAGGGCGACATGACTGACGGACAAGTGTTTGAGGTCATTAGCTTTGGTTCGAGTAAGATTATAGGATGTTTATCTGTGTTCTGAAAGATGGAGGTGAAACAACTAATCCTCCCAAAATTACCGGATCCAATCATACAGGGGCTTTGCTACATCACCCCTGTATGGCTCTTAAAACCGATTTTTTTTACTTAATTTCGCCCCAATTTTTGCCAATTTCACAATCTACCTTAATTGGCACTTTTAAGTCGACACATTCGACCATAAGCTTTTCAATCTTCTTTGCCTGGATCTCAGAATCAAAAGAACAGTCTAATTCATCATGAACCTGGATGTGAGGAACTATTCCTTCTTTATATAAATCTAAAATTGCTTTCTTTGTCATGTCAGCAGCACTACCTTGTATCAATCTATTTAATGCTTTGTATGTAAAAGCTCGTCTAATGTTTTTTCCATGTTCCCTGGTCGCTTGGTCCCTGGGCAACGGTTTATGAATACCGAAGCTGGCGGGCTCCCATAAATCAAAACGACACTTACGTCCAAGTAAAGTTCTAACAAAACCATTTTCTTGTGCAGACTTTGATGCCTGGTCCGTGAGCTGTTTTACAAAAGGAACTCTGCTATGATAAGTTTTAAATAACTGATCAGCTTGCTCATCGTTTAATCCTAACTGACTTTTTAATTTACCTTTACCCATTCCATAGAAGAGTCCCAGGTTAATTGTCTTTGCGATCTTACGATCAATATTAGCCATCTCAGCAACAGTGCCGTGGAAATCTAGGTCACTATTATAACCGTCAATAACTTTGTCAGCGCCTTCTAAACCATTTCTGGTTATGGCAGCGTAATGAGCCACGAGCCGAGGTTCTTGTTGATTGTAATCAAAGCAGCCCCAACGAGCTCCTTCCTCAGGTATAAATAAACTTCTAATCATCGGCCCAATCTTTTCATTACGAGCCGGTATCTGTTGTAAGTTTGGATTACTCATTGAGAAACGACCAGTCACTGTGCCACCCACATCAGATTTCATTTGATGTATCTCAGCGTGAATACGACCGTTCTTCTGATGCTTCATGATTGTATCAATAAAAGTAGTTCGAGCTTTGTTAATCTCACGAGCCTGGACTACCAACTTAGCTAATTGACTTGGATGTGTTGCTAAAAAGTTTTTATCGAACTTTGGTTCTTGTGCCTTTGCGGTTTTCTCGTAAGGAATATCCATGGCATCAAAAGCTTTCGCAACTGAGCGTGCCGCCCAAAGATCAACAGAAACCCCTGAGATGTTTTGGATTTGAGTGAGAAGAAGGTTTTCTTCTTCCAAGAGTTTCTCTTTAATTTGAGCAGCACGATTAGTGTCAACACGGACACCCCTCCACTTCATCTCAATCAGAGCCGGGAGTATATTGGTCTCTAACGAGAAGATGGAAACTAAATCTTGTTTATATATTTCAGGCTCCAGGCGACCCCATAACTTCAATGTGAGCTCTGCGTCTTGTTCTGCATAAGGCCCAACAAACTGAGCAGGTAACTTCCACATCTCACCTTTCGGATCAACACCCCACTCTTTTGCAGCTTCATATAATAAAGCTTCTGATTTCTTTTCGCCCAGATAATCTTTTGCTACAGCATTCAGAGAGTAACCCATACGATTCTCATCAATGATCTGTGAAGCAATCATGGTATCAATTAGATTACCATTCACTTGAACCTCTTTATGTTTGAGCCAACCCACATCATACATAGCATTATGAAATATTTTTCTGTTAGGCAGCGCCATCATCTTTTTAAAATTACGATAGAATATTTTTTCATCAAAGTTACCACCCCCAGGATGTTTCAAAGGAAAGTATCCTTTCCAACCTTCAACAGCCACAGCAACGCCAATGACATCACCCTCCCCGGTAGCCCAACCAGGTCCTTTAGTTTTAATCTCTGGGTCCATAGTCTCCAGGTCAACTGCTATTTCTTTTGCGTCATCTAGATTAGGAATGTTCTCAGGTGGCAACCACTCACTCGGTGGTTGAAACATCGGTATTTGATTGCTCATGTATGGGTCTATCCTTCCTTCTTTATATTCTGGTAATATCCAATCGTATTTTGTCATCTAAAAATTTCTGAGAATTCTAAATTACTTTGGCTAGCAACAAGATGCAAGGACTGTTTTGCTCTGGTCGCTCCAACGTAAAATACTCTTCTCTCGTCATCAGGATTTCTTAAATAACCCTCTTCAACTCTTTTGGTAATGTCAGTGCACAACATAACATTGTCAGCTTCACCACCCTTTGCACCATGTATTGTCGAAACTTTTATTCTTGGTTTAAGATCTATCTCTTCCTGGTTTCTTAACAAAGATAAAACATAAACTTTCATTGTCTCTGATACTTGTGTCAATGCGTAATGCCAAGGTGTTTGTTGTTCTACCTTGAGTCCATGTTCCATGCTCAGTGTTGCAATGTTAAACATTTTCTTTTCGTCTACACCAGTCAAACCTTTATGTCCTCTTGCTACATCTTTATCTAATTTAAGATAAGAGTATAAGTTTTTTACTTGATTAAAGTTTGCCTGCTCACCTCTTTGAAGAGCCTCCCAGGTTCGTATGGCTTGAACTAACTTCTGTGATACAGAAGGATTGTCAAACTTTTCATAGTAAACACCCATGCCCCGGAGATCTTCTACTAGCTGTTCAGCTATATAATTAGTTCTCCCCAATAAGAGCCATGATCCGTGTTTCAAGTCTACTGAATCAAAACGATGGACATGTCTTTCTAAAAAACCAGAAACAGGATTAGGCCTATATTCCTTTGGCACTCTGTTTTCTATTCTTGATACTAGACTATTGGCTACTCGATGCACCGCAATCGGTACACGAAAAGACTGATTAAGTATTTCTCTTTTACCTGGAAGATTAATTAAAAACTCTGGCTGAGCTCCTGACCATTTAAAGATAGCCTGATCATCATCTCCGGCGATGTAGACTCTATCGACCTGAGCCTGCATGTTTTTCACCATTTCCCATTGTATAAAAGAAAGATCCTGAGCTTCATCAACCATCAACACATCCAAAAGAGGGTCTGGTTTTTGCTTGTTATACTCAATAATCATGTCAGTATAATCGAATAAATTCCTTTCGGTTTTATATTCTCTCAAAGCCCGGTCAACATAATCCAACTTCAACCAACCACCGGGCACGTGTCCAAACTCATGAAAAATTTTTAACAAAGGTTCATTCTTTACTTTAGCAAGATTTATAAGCTGCATATAAATGTCCTCAGCTACGAAAGCACCATAGGTATTGATTGTTGAATCAGGGTTACTCAAACGTAGCTGTAAGATATTTTCTAGATCCTTGTAATGCTCATCTTTCATTACATTTGTCTTGTCCAGTTTAAGAGATCTATATGCTAAGCTATGTAAAGTTCTAAAATTAGAAAACTGTTTTCGTTCTATGTTAAACTTTGAACATGCTCGTGTGATAGCTTCCTGAGAAGCCTTACGAGTAAATGCAAAATATCCTATGCGGTCGGGCGGTGTTCCACGTTCCAACTCTTCTTCAACAATATGAAGAAGCTTTGTTGTTTTACCTGTACCTGGAGGGCCAAAAATAATTGTAGTGTTATCCATTAAAAAGGTATTTCTTCTTTCATGCTTGGTAGCTCCAAATTAACTTCTTCTGTACCTTGATCAGGCACATACCACATGTAAACAACTTTACCTCTAACTCTTTTCCTGGTGTCGCCCCCACCAAGTTGCTTGATCCGAGCTCCCATTTGCGTTGTCGTAAAGTCAGTAAATCTTTTTTTCTGTAAGTATTCTTCTAGCGAAGACATTTTAAAAAATATCTTACCTTCGTCAGACCATGCCTTACCAATCAGAATCTCTTCGATGTTTAAAGCTTTACCCTGATCGTTAATAAAATTATCTAGGTGCTGTTCAAAGCGACCTTCTTTTCTAACTTCCTTCGGCATCTCAATAATCTCTACAGATTGTAACAACTGCTGAATACGAGCAGTCCAGTCCCTGGTGTTCATTGGGTTTGGTAAAATATTTAAATTATCCATACACGCTTTTCTAAATTTAGCTTGATCAAACAACTGATCTGTCGTGAGCTCTAATCTTTGTCCGTCTACATTTAAAAACCAAACAGACTCATCAGATTGATATTTTGTTAAATCACCAAACTTATGTTCATAGTCAGGACCAATGCCAAATTGACGTTGACGACATAGGTTGGAATTACAGTGAGAGCACATAGGCTGATCCTTACACTTGTATGCATATTCTTTCTTCTCATGCTGCTTAATTGTTTTGTTGACCTGAGCAATTGAAAGTGATGGGTCCATATACTTATGATTGAACTCAGCAATCTTATCTTGCCAGTGATCAGGAAAAGCTTTTTTAGCATAGACTGCGTATTGATATAAAGCGTTGTCCCTGGTTCCCTCAGGGAAACCCTCTGCCATTAAAGTTTCTAAACAAGGAGGACCGTCCTTGAGTTCACGAGATTCATCAGCAACACTTATCTCTTTTAACTGTTTGGGTGTTAAAACTAAATCATCATATTGTTTGTAAAACTCTTCAACACTTAAAGACTGACCTTCGTCACCCATTGCATAACGCATACTCTCATCACCACCGTGATAAGGTAAGTTTAGAAAGTTTCCAGTATCTCCTCTGTCTGCTTTTATCTCAGTTTGTTTTGGAAAAATTTCACAGTCAGCATAGCCTAAGTAAGCTGCAATCTCATACAATTTATTTCTCATTGTAACTGCTGGTACAGATTGCTTTGTAAATAAAAATAGATGTGCCCCGCCACTCTTCGAACGGCACACACTCATAGGAATCTTTTTAATTTTTAATTTTTTTATTATAGCTTTGAAATCAAGAGGATACTTATCAATATCACAACAACCCCAAAAACAATTGGAGTCATCCATGATAGGCACAATACCCAACGAAGGGTCTTTACCTAGTAAGTGATCTTGATAATATTCTTCTAATAAAGGTTCTTTCTTGATGTAAGCTTTACCGGAAAGTTTACCATTCTCTTTGGTTTCACCTTTATAGTAAACTCCGTAGGCCCTATCTAAACCTCTGAATATCTCTCTAAATTTCTTGTAGTCCAAAACATCTCCCTAAAAAAGTTTAGGGGGCCGAAGCCCCCTTAATATTAAAATGGTATATCTTCACTAGAGTTTTGAGTAGCAGTCTCAGTCTCTTCGTAAGAAACATTTCGTTCTCCCTTACGACAACTTTCTTCAAAGTCTTTTGCCATTTGAAGAATCTCAGCACTGTTAGGTAGCTCAGTGATGACTGCATCTTTAGTAGGACCATTCCATCCATACCAAGTTCCTTTGTCATTAGACTCTTTCATTGTTCCCCACTTATAGACGTGGGCGAACGAAGGAGCTGCAAACAAATTACCATTAGCACCTTTTAGGAACTGTCTCTTCATCATAGTGTTCCAACGCTTACTGTGTTTTAGCTGCGTTGATTTAAATGTGATAACTGCAGGCGAAGGTATGCCAGTGCTATCCATTACTAAGACAAAGTGATTGTGACAAGTGTCAACATAGTTACCACTATCAAGTCTATCTTTATTCTGATCATCTCTTTTAGTTTTTAAAAGAATGTCAGAACTTGCGTCATAAACATTGACTGGAGCTCCACTACCTTGACCACGATCAGTCCACTCTACGTACTGCAACTGAAAGTAACAAGGAATAACTTTGATACCTTCATCTGCTTTAAACAGGTCTTGAGTTACAGTATTGTAAATCATTCCTGCTTTTGCACCTTCAATCTCTTCTAGTTCCGGTGATAACTGCATCAAGATTTTAATTCTTGGTGTAGCCATTGTATCTGTTGATACATTCTGTAGACCTCTACCAGAGAGACTTTCTAGGCTTTCCAATGTAACTGCTGCTACACTGTTTTCTTTTTTTGTCTGCACTTGTTTTCCGGCAGACATCTTCTTTTTGTTTACGGTTTTACGCTTACGCATAACTATCTCCTTATTTTTATTTCGTTCAAAACATGTACCCCGAAAAGATCTAAAGGTATTTCGTGCGGGTTGCCTTTATCTAGCTGCTCTTTAAAGAAAGCTTTAAGAGTGCTTGGATGTATTGAGGCATTATCTACCGGCTGTAATCCTTGCTCTTCGATTGCATGAATGAACTGTTCTGCTTGAGAGTCTTCGCCTTTAGCGAAGCTTGCTTTTACCTCACGTTTGATTAAGTCACCAAATCCTTTTTCACGTAGTATATCAAAGGCAGACTCTTGTACGTCCTTCTTGATATGTGCTACGACCTTTTCGGATGCAGTTACTTTTGATCCATTCGCAAGGGTTAATGATGTTAGATTCTTTGACCTAAGCAAATCGGCTGTCTCATCATACAACTTCTGAAGTTTTGAACCGAGCTCTTTTCGATGAGCTTCAAGATTCTCCATCTCAGCTATAGTTGATTCGATTTCCTGACACTTCGATCCCAATGAGGACAAAGATCCGTCATCTAACTTACTAAGATCTTTAGATGATTGTTCCAAAGAACTTAGCACTGATGCGTTGTTCATTACGTTCTCCTATGTAAATCTACTTCAATCGGATAATACTTTTGATGTTTCTTATCCCATTTCAATAGATTAAATTTACCTCTATTCATTTCTGCACAATGAGCACACACAATGCCAATGAGAGAAGGATCACCAAGACATAAAATGTAATCATCGTCAGTATATTCTTTAATTACTTTTTTTATCTTAGATACTGCAGGACCAGGTGATAAAACAACCTGATACCCTGGAGGCATGACTGGAACTAATTTACCATACTTATCAGCAGATAAAATGTCCCTACCTGGCATTTCTTGTACAACATAAACTGTGCTCATTATTTCCTTCTTTCTTGACGTATTATATAATAGTTGCAATCTAAATTTCAAGCACTATATTTATTTGCAGAAAGAAATGAATAAGTTACAAGACTATCCGTTTAAAACTGAGCCTTTTGCTCATCAACTGGCTGCGTTAGGCGCAGCTTTAGAAAAGGATAATTTTGCCTGGTTTATGGAAATGGGTACAGGTAAGACTCTTGTTGCCATCTATAATGCTAGTTATTTATATGATAATGGACACATTGAAAGTCTAGTGGTTATTGCTCCTAAAACAGTTTACAAAAATTGGATAAGAGAATTAAATAATCATTTACCGGAACATATTGTGCCTGATATCTTTGTTTGGGGATCAGATAACAAGGCAGAAGAAAGAAAAAAACTAGAAAAAGTATTCTTACCCAATGATAATTTTAAAATATTTCTAATGAACGTTGAAGCTTTCAGCACCAAAAAAGGTGTTGATTTTGCCAAGAAGTTTTTCTTATCACATAAAGCAATGGTTGCGATTGATGAAAGCACAACGATTAAAAACCCAACAGCAGCTCGAACAAAAAGTATTTTAAAACTATCCCCGCTAATCAAGTACAAAAGAATCATGACAGGCTCACCAGTCACCAGGTCTCCGATAGATCTGTATTCTCAATGTGCTTTCTTAGACGAAGACTTACTTGGTTTTAGTTCCTTTTGGGCATTTAAAAATAGATATTGTGTCATGGTCAGAAGAAATGTTCCAACACATCAGTTTAATATGATTGTGAGGTATCAAAGATTAGATGAGCTTTCAGAAAAGATTGATCACTTCTCATATCGAGTGCTTAAAGACGATTGTCTTGATTTACCGGAAAAAATATATCAGGTGCGTAATGTATCTATGACTCCAAAACAAATGGAGATGTATGTATCTATGAAGAGAATGGCCATAGCGTCACTAGAGGGAGAAAGGTTGACAGCCCTATCAGCGCTAACCCAAATACTAAGGCTACATCAGATAGTGTGCGGGCACGTAAAATTAGATAATGGAGAAGTAAAGCCAGTAGAAAATAACAGGATAAAGGAATTATTAAATATATTGAATGAGACATCAGGCAAAGTTTTAATCTGGGCAAACTATAGACACGACATTGAAAACATTGCAAGAGAAATATCCAAGATTCATGGTCCACAATCAGTAGCAACTTTTTATGGCGACACACCAAACGAAGAGCGACAACAAATTATTGATGACTTTCAGAATGGCGAAGACCTTCGTTATTTTGTAGGTAATCCAAAAACAGGGGGCTATGGTTTAACTTTAACCAAGAGCCACACTGTGATATACTATAGTAACTCTTATGACTTAGAAGTCCGATTACAATCGGAGGATAGAGTGCACCGCATAGGACAAACATCAAAGGTCACTTATGTAGACCTAGTAACTGAAGGCACTGTAGACGAAAAGATTGTACAAAGTTTAAGGAATAAGATTAATATAGCGACACAAGTCATGGGAGAGGAGCTAAAACAATGGCTGATTTAAAAGTATTATCTTTAGGCGCAGGGGTGCAGTCAAGCACTCTAGCATTTATGTACGACTTAGGTGAGATAGGTCCAATGCCTGACTTCGCTGTCTTTGCAGATACAATGGCAGAGCCTAAAGAAGTTTATGACTGGTTTGATTGGATGAAAGGTAAGATTAAAAACTATCCTATTCATGTAATTAGTGCTGGTAATATTGAAACAGATTCACTTGAGGCTGCAGAAGGTTTACATACTTCTCGAACACCTCCTTTCTTTACAAAAGACCCGAACAAAAACAGCATGGGTATTTTAACCAGGCAGTGTACCGGGCACTACAAGATTGAACCCATTCACAAGTTTATTAGAGAACACATGGGTTATAAAAAAGGACAACGTGTAAAAAAAGGCACTGTTGTTGAAATGATTATGGGTATATCTCGTGATGAAACCTATCGTGTAAAAGAGGCCAGAAAGCCTTGGATTAAAAACGTTTATCCTCTGGTCGATAGAAACATTACCAGAGCGATGTGTAAGAAGTGGTTTGAGGATCACGAAATGCCAAAGCCACCACGATCAGCTTGCACCTTTTGTCCTTACAAAACTTGGACAGAGTGGAAATACCTGAAAGATAATTCACCGGAAGAATTTGAACATGTCATTGAGTTTGAGAAAAAGATTAATGGTGGTTTCAAAGGTATGCGTGAGGGCTACACTGTTTTTGTAACTAAAGAAGGTAAGCCTTTGAGTGAAATTGATATTGATGAGAAAGCAAAAGACAGTGGTCAGATGTCCATGTTTGATGAACTAGGTGGCGTTACAGTCAATGATTGTGAAGGGATGTGTGGCGTTTGAGTCGAATCGTATACCAAGACGGCAAATTATTTTTAAGTTTAACAAGAGAAGAAGTTAAGGAAGCTCAGGACAATCTTGGCAGACCCATTGAACTTGATATGGGTCAGCTAAAGGTATTTCAAGAAGACATTCATAAAGCTGCAATGGCTCATTGGTCCAAGGTTGAAGTCTATAAAGCCGTGGAAGAACATCAGCTATCTTATAATCGCAAATCTAAAAGAAAAAAATAAATGTATATTCTCCACGATGAAGGAGAAATACAATGTTTAACTTAACCAATAGAGCAAAGCAACACTTCTTAAACTTTTTTAAGAGTGAAGATCAAAAAGAAGAAGAGTTTAAAGACTTCCTAAAAGCTGAATACAAGAAAGACTGGCAGGCAGCCTACGCTTGGTACTTAGAAGAAGGAAGCCTTCCAAACTTTATTAGACGTACTCTTTAAGTATTCGCTATGATTTCAGCTAGGTGCTCACAGCGCTTCGGTGTCTGTGAATGCCACCTGGAATCCTTCATCTCCAGTGAGGCCGATTTCCAGTCCTTGACTCTCATCGCTTTCCACATCTTCTTAAAGTTTCGAACACCTTGAGTCCCCAGTTGATACACCATTTCTAAAATAACTTCACCTACATGTTGAGGTACATCGTGACCAATACATTCACTGATTAATAAATCAGCTCCGGCTGCCGCTCTATTTAAGTCCATTTCAAACAGTTCTAAGATCTCTTCCATTGGTATTTCTACCCCTTCAGCAAACCTCTCTCTTTCATGAGGTTGTACCAAATGGCCTATACCCACAGTGGCTTTTCCTAGCGAATCCAGATACATAGATGTTCTCAGGCCTTCATGATCTTGAACCCTAGCCCGCAGTGAATCAGTAATTTTTATCATGCTCCTATTCCCCAATGTTCTTGATGTTCATCGGGTTCTCCTTTCTGAGGCAGTATTTTACTAAATAACTTTTTAAGTTTCAACCACATCTTAACCATAAAGCTCAGGTTGATCTATTGGTAAGTTATAAAAATCATACATTAAGTCCATTGCTCTCAACCTATCTCCTGTCGGTAGGTCTGGTTTTGTTTTCATTTGAAAGTCACTAGGTAAAACATCAACTACACCTGACTCCATAGGACCTTCGGTTACTGTTATGCTACTATCTGATCCATAATTCACTGTTGGTGGTGGTGGAAAGAAAATATCTCTTGCAGCGTTAATACCTGCCATGAGCATGTTTGCTCCAGGAATAAAAGAAAGTGGATTAAGTTTGAGACTGGCCAAGATCCCTGGTTCACGTTCAATGAAACCCCCTGTTGTTGTAGAAGTTCCGGTCGATGTTGGATCGTAAGAAAGAGTGTTATAACCAGTGAAAGCTCTTTTTATATCTCCTAAAGCCTCTCTAAAACTAGGTGCTACCGCAGTAATACCGGGTTGACTCATTGATAAAATCTGTCTGCCTTGAAGGTCACGAATACTTCCGTCAGCATCAATCATTTGTAAAATACCGTCTTCTACTCGACCACCTGCATCAATGCCTTTTTGATAAGTTCGTGATCGGTCTACAAACTTTTGTAAGTCTGCAGGTCTGTCATACTTAACCTGCATTTGTTTGTCTGCTTTTGCTAGATCAGAAAAAGAAGCACCCGCTACACTGCTGTCAGAAGCGTCCATGATTCTACTGATTGCAGATCTACTAAGACTTCTTCCTTTACCACCCTTAGGAAAATTTCTTGCCATTATACTCTTCTCCTTAACGATGCTTGTAATAGCTCATCTTGTGGAAATAAAACTTCCGCTGCTTGTGGATCAGCTGCACGAGCCATAAGTGGTTGATTAAGAACATCGTTAATGCTTGCGATGTTTGGTCGAGAAACTTGATCTACTGTTGGAACCTGAACCGTGGTCTGTGGTTCTTGGGCCGCATCCGTATTTGAAGGAACAGTTTCTGGTCTTGTTGCTTCATCTTGCCTTGTGTCAGGTAATAATTTTTCTTTAACAGTTTCAATGAACTTACTGGTGTCCAAATTGTTTTTGATAGCTATATCTTTTAATCCACCAAACTGGCTGTAAGAATCTTGAGCAGACTCAATCATACCTAGTTGAGTGAAATCATTTTCAAGTGAATTTTCTAAAGCTTGATCATTATCAAAAAATCTCTCTAAAGCTCTTCCTAAGCTGACCAGGCTGCTTGGGTCTTTTAAATATTTACCGGTAGATAAGTCTTTCATTGCTTCGCTCATTGGCTTTAGGACAAAAGGTTGTGCCATCAAACGAGCAGAATATTTTGATAATAAAACAGCAGCGATTGTACCGATAGGTCCAACGGTTAGTGTACTAGCTCCTACAAGACCAGCACCTGTGATACCACGTAAGAAGGAACGCACACCA
>JAAOEI010000152.1_pt1 | contig 28621 bp, 36 predicted proteins | sample 7059261 | NCBI WGS metagenome assembly JAAOEI01 (sample SAMN14008812, study PRJNA610033) | viral metagenome | isolation source: viral particles filtered from seawater | place: China: Hangzhou Bay, Yangshan Deep Water Harbour | collected 2017-10-31 | reverse complement strand
TATGTTGAAAGAAGCTTTAGAAAAATACCGTTGGGTGATGGAGAATTACCATGGAGAAGGAATTAGTTAGGAAAGAATTAGAGTAGGGACGTTATAGGAGGCCCCCCACCCATGAAAAAGAACAAAGCAAAAGGCAGTGAAACTGCCAGAAAAGAGTTAGAGGAGATAGCTTTAGAATTAGAGAGCCGCCGAAAGTTACGGGGGATGGACTTTTATGTCCCGAATAAGATGCAATGGGAAGCTCATCGTTGTTTGGCGCCGACGATACTATGTTGTGCGGGCAACCGTACGGGCAAGTCAACGTTTGGGGCTATGGAGATGTGTTATCACTTAACTAGGGACTATCCTGATTGGTATCCGACCCAAAGACGGTTTACTCGTCCGATCAAAGCGATGATCTCAGCGACGAGCTTTGCTATTGTAAGCCGGGTGATTGAGCCGAAGCTAAAGAGTCTCTTACCTCATGACTATTACAAGTTCAAGCGCACACCTCAGGGGTATTTATCCAAGGTATTATGCGTGGATGGTTCTACGGTGGACATTTTAACTCTTGAGATGGATGACAAGATGTATGAATCAGCCGACTGGGACTTTGCCTGGGAGGATGAACCTCAGCATGAGCGTAAGCGTGAAGCGATCGTAAGAGGGTTGGTGGACCGGAACGGCTTAGAGGTGATTACGTTTACTCCTATCACCGAGCCATGGATGAAGGAAGCATTACTTGACCGTGCGGATGGTAAGAACATCGCCTTATTCACTTCGGGTATACGGGATAACATGGCCGACATCAACGGCAACGCCATTCTAAGCGAGGATGGTATCAAGAGATTTGAAGAAGCCTTAAGTGAAGAGTACCGTGAGTCGAGAATGAAGGGTATTTTCTACACGATGAGGGGTCTTGTTTATAAGAGTTTTGGCCCTGAACACTTGGTTCGTTGCGATCATGCAGGGGGCGAGGATAATTGTTTTCATCACTACCATTACCCCGATCCCGTGATTTGCGTCCTTGACCCTCATGACCGCCTTCCTCATCATGTGATATGGGCTTATATCGACTCTCAGGACGATATTACGGTCGATTATGAGATGGTTGTAAGATGCGAGCTTCCTGAACTAGCCAAAAAGATCAGGTACGTTGAGCAGAAATTGGGCTATAACGTCAGAAAACGCTTAATTGATCCTAATTTTGGCCGAAAGCCTGCAAGAGCCGGCAGCAACTATTCAGTCAAGCAAGAGCTTTCCAAGCACGGGGTTGGATTTTATGAGCCTTGTGATGATATTGAATTAGGGCATATGGTGGTAAGGGAATACATGCACTTTAATCACGAGCGTCCTGTCACGGCCACGAACAAGCCGAAACTGTTTTTTGCTGAGGACAGGGTTCCGATTACAACCCGATCGGTTAGGAACCTTCAGTTTCAGGAATGGCAAGGTAAGACCTCAGGTGAGAAGAACGCCAAGGAAGTTGAGAAGGACAAGGATAACCACGGTGCAGACTGCGTTAGGTACTTATGCATATCAAAACCAAAATATACGAGTATGATCAGGGAGGATGACTATGAACTCGAAGAAGCTCCTTATTAGCCGAAAACCACCTAAATTTGAATCAGACGACAGGTTTCTTGAAACCAAAAAAAAGCACTTGACTAAGGAAGGCCAGGATCTTGTGCTAAGGATGATCGGGCAGAGAGAAAATGACCAGGAGATCATTAGAGCCGTAAAAAAGCTCACCGGCAAGTCTGTCAGCGTTGGGATGGTTAGGTATTACCGAAAGGCTGAGGTCTACCAAAAAGAACGTGAGCGCTATGCAAAGCAATGGGATTCCTATATTTCTGATGATGAATTCTCATCAAAACGCAGAAGATTGCAGGAATTAACTGATATTTACTATGCCCTTAGGTCTTCGGGTGACCCTGACACCTTAAAACACGCTGCCAGCGTAATGTCTAAGATCGATGAGATCGTGCAAGGCCGAAAGTCTACTCTTGAGATGAACGTGCAGTATAACAAGTACGAGGGTATCCCGACAGAGGAGCTTATTAAGAAGTTTACTGAGACTTCTAAAATTCTCATAGAATAAATTATTTTTCGTCATAACCGTTCGAAATAGGAGAGTAGTGATAAAATAAAAGTGTAAGGCAAAGGAAAAACTATGCCTATTAAGAGCGGATAAAAATAAGCAAATCAAGGAATAATAAATAATGGCAAAGACTAAAAAAGCAGTAAAACCCGTAAAAAAAGTAGTAAAAAAGGAAAAGTCCGGGGTTCAAAAACCTGAAGCATGGGATACGACTATGCACGGTCAAGATCATCTTAATTTTTTGGCGGATCATTTTCCCGAAGTGAAAAAATTTTTAGAATCTTAATATTACTAATATTAGGAGTGGGTTTAATGGCATCTAATCCTGTGGATAATTTTAATTCCGGTCCTGAATCTGATAAGCAAAGGTTTGCAAATCTGATTATAAGGCATGAAGGCCTAGTACCTCTTCAAACACCGTTTAGGATCACGGATGATAGCATGAGGAGATGGGTATCGATGTTTGACGACACTCTTAAGGTCGCTTTGGATCCTAATGCTAAAAAACCAAAGGGAAGAGAAAACTTTCTTTTCTTAAAAAACCAAGCCGATCTGCTTCCTGCGGTGATGGAGCAATTCAGACTTTATGCGTTCAGAAACCCAAACATCACAATCGGTGATGCTGTAAGAGTATTTGATCAAACAGGCTCAAAAGGTAAATTAAAGTTTTTACGTGAACAGGGATTTCCTGAAGAACAAACATTAGCGGAGTTATTTTAATGGCAAGAGACATCAGAGACCAAAGAGACGAAGGTGAAATGGCTCCAGAACCTACGGCTAACCATCCTTTGCAACTTAACCTTTCTGAAGAGATGGAGAGGACAATCGTCCGTATAGTCAGAGAAGACTATGATTCATTTAAAATGGCTCGTGATAAGAAGAATTACGGAACTACGGCCAAAGGCGAGAAAGTTAACTTTAAGAAATTCATGAAGTCTCTTAGGGATCTCTATAATGGGGAGCGAGAGCCTAAGACTGTTCCGTGGAAATTTTGCTCAAATCGATCATTAAGGATTGCGGCTTCAATCCTAGACATGCTCCATGCAAGACTCTATACGGCTGTGGTAAACGAAGAGCTTGTAAGATGGCGACCCGGAAACTCTGATGATGTCCATAAAGTTGAGAGAATCACAAAGCTTATGCATTGGTGGGCATGGGTTAGATGCCGCCTAAGAACCTTCTACGATAACTGGGTCAAGACCATCATCGGCTACGGAGATGCTATCACCGAAACCTGTTGGGATGTAAAATACACAAACCAGGGAACCACGGTTGAAGAACCGATTGTTGATGAGATGGGCAATCCGATCATGAATGAGGACGGAACCCCTGCAACGGTCAAGTCATTTGAACCGGGTCGTTTTGAAAAAAGCACTTCAAAGACCTACCTTCGTGATCAATTCTTGCTTCAAGAAGGCTCAACGGACATCCATTCAGAGCCTGTAATTATCGAGGAAGATATTCTCTACAGAGTTTTAGAACAGGGAGAAGCTGAAGGTAAATTTAAGAATGTCTCAAGTGTTCTCAGGAACATGATCCCTATTCAGGTAAGCCCGGGAACAAACTTAACACCTGAAGAAGAGGATAAGATCAGGGATATTAAGATTCGTAATAAACCAATGAAGATTGTTAAAGAATATATGCACTTTGATGCGAATGGTGATGGATTTGCTGAGGATATAAGAGTTTATGTTTGTCTTGAGCATAACCTCTATTTGGGTGGAACCGTCATGGAGAACATCACAAAATCCGGTAAGCGTCCTCTTGACTATACAAAATTTGAACAAAAATTTGAATGCCCTGACGAGAATATAGGGCTAGGGGTTATTGAGAAAGTAAAAGAACTCGCAGAAGAACTTGATGCAATTTTTAACCAAATGTCCGATGGAAACACTCTTTCTGTTATGAATCCGGGCTTTTACGATCCGGGCGGCGATGTAGATGCCCCTGTTCTTAAGTTAGCGCCTAATAAGATGACGCCTGTAAGTGATCCTCAAAGAAATATTCTTTTTCCTCAGATCAATGTCCAGTCCGAGAGAATGCTGGCGGCTGCAAGAGTTGTCATGGAATTCATCGAGCGTCTTACTGCGGCTTCAAGTTTTGTTATGGGAAAGCAAGATGAACTTGCAGGAGGGTCAGGCACAGCAACAAGAACCCAAGCCATTATGCAGTCAGCAGAACAAAGATTTGCCATTCCTGCTGAAAGATTGCGTGAAGGCGCTGCAAGGATTCTTACGAATCACTTGGATGTTTTGCAGTTAAATATACCTCCTGGTCTAGAGAAGAGAATTTTAGGCGAAGATAATGAACCCGTATTCTCACCGAACGAACTTTCTGCCTATGGTATATCTTCAGAAATGGATGCTTATCTTCTTACGGATCCATCTCAAGGTTCTAAGCAGACAGAGCGAGAATTGTCTAGCATGTTTTATTCAATGCTTCTTCAAAATGTCATTGTCGGTACAGACCCTGCAAAAATTTATAAAGTCACATCAGATTTTATTAAAGCTCATGGCAAAGATCCAAAAGAGTACCTTGGTCCGGAGCCTGATTTTGATCAGCTTGATAATCCAGAAGATGAAAACACCTTGATTGTCCAAGGCGATTTTGCAAGAGTAAGAGCGCAGATCACCGAAAACCACATTCATCATATTCGTGTCCATGAGGAGCTTCTAAATAGCCCATCGTTGATTGAGCTTGCTGAGAATCTCCCTAATCTATATCAACAGGTCGTTACGGCTATTCAGACACATATCCAAGAACATATGCAGATGATGCAGGTTATGATGCAAATGGTTAATAGTTTTGGAACAAAAGACAGAAAGGGTGGAAACAATGAATCTGGAGAACCTGGACAACGAGGAAGCGAAAGATCTGATGGTCAGGGAATACAAGGAATTGGTGGACAGCCTGGGTTGGAACAGGCTTCAGGACCGCTTGCACAAGCTCTTAACGCAAAAAGAGAAGGTCAAAGCGGAGGCTTTGCGTAAGTATAATTTTGATCAAGCAATTTTAGATCAAGGATTTATTGATGGCATTAATTTCGTGATGGGCGAACCATTAAAAATGATAAAACTCCTCTCCCCATCGGAGGAAGAAAATTAAAGCAATGAAGGAGATTTGCAATGGCAAATCAAGACCCTGAAAAGGAGGAGGGAAGCATCCCCTCTGATGAAGAGATTTTGCAAGATGGCGGTATTGAAGTAAATCTTGAGGAAAGCTCTGAATCTAAGAATGCAGGAGAAGAAACAACACCGTCTGAAAAGCAAGAGGCTCCTAGTGAACCAAAGTATGCGACCTATGATGATCTTAAAAAAGTTCAAAATTCGATCGCATACCAAACAAGGATCTTGCAGAAGGCTTTGAATCAACAGCCTTCACAGACGAGCGAACCTGTCCGTAATGACAGAGAACCTGATGAGATCGACAGAGTTGCTGAACGTGATTGGAAAGAAGGCGTTCGCATGGTTATTCAGGATGAATATAAAACATTGATGGAAAAAGACAAGGCTGATGCTGAAAAACGTGCCATGGAAGATCAGAGCATGGCAACGATGGAAGCTAATAAACAGTATGTCGTTAATCAATATCCGGAATTAAGCGATGATGGCTCAGATATTACAAAGCTTTACATCGAGGCTTCAAATGAACTTGCTTCAAGAGATAGCGGTTTTTTTGGAAATCCTTATGGACCAATCGCAGCGATGAGGGTTATGGAAGAGAAAATGCGCAATATGGGCATTCCTTTACCCGGAGTCAAAGAGCAGGCTGATAGGGAGATAACTCGACGAGCTAGAGTTGGTGCAACATCTTCTGTTCCGTCAAAGAAACCGTCCGGTAAATTCGTCCTGACATCGGACCAAAAGCAATTTTGTGATCAAAATAATATACCCTATGAGGTCTATGCTAAGAATGCATCAGCCCTCGATAAAGGAGAAAGCTTGGAGGCCTAAATGAAAAAAGAACCTTCTGAAACAGGAAGAGAAAATAAACTTTTTGAAGAGGAAAAGAAATCCGAAAAAGAGGAGTTCAGTGCAAAGCCAACTGTCGTTATGACAGAGATTGATTCTAAGATTTATGAAAAGATGAAATCTCAACCTGATTCTTTGGATGATGTAAGTGTAACTTATGTTGACAAAGAATCTACGGGATTGCACAGAATGAGCTTACCTCCGTATTTTGAGAAGTATTCTTATGATTGCACTAGAGGAAGAACGTGCGAATTTCATAAGCGTGAATACTCTGAGAAAAACGGGGTAAGATATGAGCATGTGATCAATCATGGAAAATACGTGTTTCGATGGTTACTTAAAAAAGAAAGAGCCATTGATTATTCAACGAATGTCCGTGGATGGTATCTTGTGAATAGAATCTATTTTTCGGATGCTCCTAGGGACTTATTTTCAGTTTCTGGAGGTGTTGAGCTAGGAGATTCAATCTTAGCTTTTATGCCTGTAGAAAAAGCGATGGAGATAAGAAACGCACCTTCTCAAAAAAGCCAAGATCTTTTAAATGCAAGAATGACTCCTTCTAAGAAGAAGCCTAATCAAGTACTGATGAGTGGTAATCCTGATGATGAGAGAATTTACATGCCTGATTTGGGCAAGGAATCCTCTGAATCAGATTCTGCATCTGAAAGCACTCCAGGTTCTTTGCAAGAAGGTCGAGATTTTTAATGGAGGGAAAATATGGCAAATACTAATATTCCCCGTGGCCTAGTGCCTATTAACCTAAATGATACGGATGCTCATTACTACGCAGTTAGTACAGCAGCAGATATTTATCTTGGTCAACCTGTTCAGCTTCAGGCATCAGGATATGTTGTTGGAACAAGTGGTCAAGCGGCAATTCCTCTTTTAGGTGTGGCAATCGGCTTTGCTGGGGCAAGAAAAACAGGATTAGGATCTGATACACCGCATTTGGATGTATCGGCTATTAATCCTACTCGTGATGGATCCGGCGATCGATATGTTTTGGTTGCTGATAACCCTGATCAGGAGTTCATGGTTCAAGAGGACAGCGGCGGAACCGCTCTTACTCAAGCAGCGGCAGGAGCAGCGATTAACGATATTTTTCGTGGCGCAGCGGCTGCAACTGCTACTGGAAGAACGGACACCGGATGGGCTACTCTTGAAATTGATGCTTCATCAGTCGTTGCTACGACAAATGCAGCTTATCAACTTCTAAGATATCACGATGTTGTAAACGATGATGGAACAGAGAATGGTTCAGGCGATTATGCTAAGTGGATTGTTCGAATTCTTCATCATCAAAAAGCTTCACCTAACGTAACAACTGTAACACCAGTGTAATAGGAGGAAATGATGAATAGGACACAATTCAATAAATCTATTGTGCCTGGGCTGTTCTCCTTTGCGTTGGACAGTTACAAGCCGCAATCAGGTGATGGTGAAATTTGGAGAACCATCGTTAATGCAGCAGGGTCTGTTAAGAACTCTCGTAGAGCTTATGAAGAGTCTGCTTATTACGCTGGTCTTGGAACCATACCTGCTAAACCGGAAGGTGAACCGATTGTTTATGATGACCTTTTACAGGGACCGACGAAGCGATGGACACATCGTACATTTGGTCTTGGTATGAGAGTCACCGAAGAAATGATCGAAGACTCACTATATCCGGATATTCCTACGGAGATGGAGGCTTTTGCAAGAGAGCTTGGCGCTTCTGCCCGTGAGACAATTACGTTGCTTACCTTTGATATTTTTAACTCAGGTACAGGGACGAATACTCACACAGCAGGTGATGGCCTTGCAATCTTTTCAAACGCCCATACTTCTTTACGTGGGGGTACGTGGTCAAACTTGATCACACCAGCAGCAGACCTTTCTGCTACTACATTGCAGACAGCTATTGATAACCATGAAAACACTAAAGATGACACTGGTAAATATCAGATGCTCAAAGATGAGTGGATCTTGGTTAACCCTAGCAATGCATGGAAAGCAAAAGAACTGCTTAACTCAGGATATGATCCTGAAAGCGCAAACAATGCGATTAACGCTATTAAAGAGCGTAATTTAAAGCTTGTCTCAACTCCGTACTATACGGATTCAGATGCTTTTACGCTTATTGCTCGTCCTCCGATTAGCAATGGCGGCTTGATTGCATACATGCGTCGAAAAGTTACCTTCGGTCGTGACGGTGACTTTGATACGGGTGATGCATTGTTTAAGGTTACGTTCCGCTTCTCTGTTGAAGTGAACAAGCCGAATAACATGTACCATAGTGCTGGCGCATAACTAAACGGTGATAGAGAGGGTTCGTTTTTTTTATTCCTTTTTGTTTTTACGAATCCTCTCTTGATCCTATGTCAAGTGGTTGCATTAGTGCCACGAAAGGAGAAACAAAATGCCGACAAGACTTCCTAACGGATTGAGTTATGTAAAACCTAATCTTTATGCAACAAGAACAGATACTATTACCTTTGTTGCTGGAGATGTGACGCCTAGTGTTAAATACGGATCATTTTTCATTACAGCTAATTCGGCTGTAACGATTACGAATTTTGATGATGGTGAGCAAGGTAAAGTTCTTCACGTATTTAGTAATTCCGGTGGAGCGACAACTATTCAAAATTCAGCAGGCGGAATTAACATGCCGATGGTTGTTTATAACATCAGTGCAGGTATCGTTAAAGTAACAACTAATACCGGTAACTCTGTGCTTTTAAATAACGAGATTGCCTCGTTTATCCACAATGGCACAGATTGGTCATATCTTGGAACAAGAATTGTGGATACTAATTCTTAATGGCAAAGTCTCAAAGGTTCAGAAAAGCAACCAGTGATCGAAGTGGGTTTGATTATAAAAAGATCGAACTCATCAATGATAACGGTGTGCTTGTTGGTCCTGATGAGTACGATATGCCCCCTCCCTCTACTCGCTCTTTGGGAGGCGAGGGGGATATATCAGGTGAGGCAAGAAATAACTCTGATTTTTCGACAATTAACACAATTATTGATGTTCCTTCAGAGAGCCTAAACCCTATTGTTTATGTCAATTCAACTGATGGGATTACGCCAAATTTCAATCATCCTTTTATGAGGGTAACAGGCTCTGCGAGCGCTGTTGATATTGCAGCAAATCCTCAAATAAAGTCAGGAAAACAGGGCGATGTATTAACGTTGATTTGTATTGATTCGAATATAACGCTGGATCATGGAAATGGTTTAAATTTGATGGGATCCAGTAACTTTGTGATGACATCCGGATCTGTTATATCTTTTATTTACACGACCGGCGGAACGGTCTGGAATGAGACGTCCAGATCCAAAAATTATTAATTAGGAGGTTATTAATGGCTAACAGAGTAAGAGGCAATGTTTATATTGTTGATAGTCATCAGGTTGCTACGGCTTTGCCTTTTGATGGGAAAATGAACATTCAGGAGATTGTGTTTACAGCAAATGATTCTACGGGTGCTTTTCAGATCTCGAATGCAACAACAGGGACGGATGTGTTGTTAAGTTTGAAAGTTGTAGATCCGGCTGGTGGAACTGTAAGCGTAACACCGAATACAACTTTTGATGATGTTTATATACCAACCATAACCGCTGGAACAGCTTGGATATATTTACGATGAGCAACAATATTACTGTTTATGAGCATAGAACGTCTTTAACAGCAGCTTCAGGAAGCGTGGCAACCACTACCCTTAAAATTTACGGAGGCTTGCTTAAAAACGTTTATATTAAAGCAATGACAGATACGACTACTTTTAAAGCAAATTTGGTCGACGATAAAGATAAAACAAGAATTAAATGGTCAACTACAAATTGTGAAATTAACGATATGGGCTTAGATTTTCCGCTTCAAGGTCAGTACACCTTGAATATTACGAATGCAAGCCCGGATGATACTTTCGATGTTATTTTGGCGATCCAAGAATAAAAAACTAGATAAGCATTCTGCTGAATCTATATGGCTTGAAGGATTTAAGGCAGGGTTTCTTAAATGCCTTGAGTCATACCCTATTCTTAACGAAGAAATTATGAAGCAAGTTAAAGACGATGCCGTTGATGAGGCTGTTAGGAGATTAAATGGGATGCAATGAAAGAAGTGGACTTGACGGTCTCGGAAAATCTGATCAGGGATTCACAAGTGTTAACACCACTAGAGTCTTAAATATACCTACAGGGACTCCTACTGAGTATTTAATTACTAGTGGGAATTGGGCGATGCAAGTGTTTAATGTTGGTGCTTCGACTATCGCTTGGGGCGATAGTAATATTACGGCTTCAACAGGTGGGATATTGTTTTATTCGATGTCTGAAATTTTTAGACCAGTAAAAGATTCTTTTGGTATTTATTTCTTGGCGGATTCTGTACAAGGAACTATAGCAGTAAACGAATTTAATTAAGGATAAAATATGCCCGGTATACCTCCTATTAGAGTCAAATTATCTGACGGGACATTTAACCAAATTCCTGTCTTTGTTCTTGAGATGTCAGGCGGAAGTCTTGAAAAGATAAATCCATATACTGTCCGTTACTCTCCTCCTTCCGTAGCAGCGGCGTCATCTAATTCTCTAGATTATGGTGAAATTTATGCTTATGCAATAAATACGAATCAAACTCTTGGGGTAGCTTCTGCATGGACATTAGTAAGATTTATAACAAGTGCTGGGAGCCTAAGAAACGTTGCCGTAAGAAGCGCAAGCAATTCACTTCAAGTTGCAAATGATGGCGTTTTTAAAGCGCAATGCAATTTTGCATTTGTGGGTGGAGCAAATGATGAATACGAAATGTCAATAGGTATAAACGGGGTTGTTCAAAGCGACACAGTTATAAGAAGAGATTTTGCAGGATCGCCTGCCTACGGAGCAGGTGCAATGGGAGGTTTTATAAGTTTAAGTTCTGGAGACGAAGTTGCCGTTTATGCTAGAGATTTAGGATCGGCTAGTGGAACGTTTAATTTAGAGCATATTAATCTTTCTATATCTTCTGTTGCAGCTACTGGCGCTGGAGCGCCTAATGATGCAAGTTATGTTGCCTTAGGCCTTAACGGGACGCTAACCAATGAGCGTGTACTTACAGCTTCTGACAATATCACTATAGTAGACGGAGGAGCCAATAGTAATGTTTGGATTTCGGCAACAACAAGAGATCTTGTAACATTTGCTCCTACTGGAGGAAGTTATATTTCATGGCAAGCTGATGCAGGGCTTTCGTCGGAGAAAACATTAACTGCTGGATCATCCGTTACAACTCATACTGACGCCACGGCGTTTTATGTTAATGCCACAACCTTTGATGCTACTTCACTTAAGGTTTACGCTCCTACAGGCGGAAATTATATTGCATTTTCGGCTGATGCCAATCTGTCTGCTGAAAAAGTCCTAACTGCCGGGTCGTCCGTTACAACGCATACGGATGCTAGTGCTTTTTATGTTAATGCAACAACAAATGCAAATATATCTGGAGCAAGCTATATAACATTTGCAGCCGATGCAGCACTCTCAGCCGAAAAAACATTAACAGCAGGATCATCAGTTACTACTCACACAGATGCGACAGCATTTTATGTTAACGCTACTACATTTAATGCAACAACTTTGAAGGTTTATGCTCCCACAGGCGGTAATTACGTTGCGTTTGCGGCAGATGGCGATTTATCTGCTGAAAAAGTTATAACAGCTTCTGATAATATTGTAATAAATACCGGTGCGACAACGGTAGGGATATCGGCAACAACTTCTAATATTTCAGGATTAGTTGGGACAGGCCGAACAGTTACTGCTTCTACAGGTCTTACTGGTGGTGGCGATTTATCAGCAGATAGAACATTTAGCGTTAATACCAATGTTCGTGATAAGTCTCTTGGTATATTTGTAGCTGGGAATATTAGTACAACTAAAGATTCTGAAGAAGCAAGAATCTATATTCCATTTAATATGGAACTTATTAGAGTAGAGGCTGCTGTAACAACTGCTCCAACTGGTGCAAACTTAATTGTTGATATCAATGAACACCCAACTCCTGATGGTGCTGGTGTTAGTTTCTTTGATGCTGATTCAAGACCAACAATTACTGCAAGTTCTTTCTTTGGTAGCTCAACAGGATTTAATGTAACAAGTATGCACGCTGGAAGTTATTTAGGTCTTGATATAGATCAGGTTGGATCAACTGTAGCTGGAAGTAACTTAACAATAACATTGATAACAAGGAGTAGTTAATGGCAACAACAATTAGAATCCCGATGGCTCTTTTGACGGTCCAGGTAAGTTCAGGAAATGCATTTTGGACCGCAAAATCTGGGGCAAATATTGATGACGCCCATATTCGTTTTGTAGACAGTGGAAACGGTCTTGCTACATTCTGGATGATTACTCCGCAGAATATTGCAGCTACTGAAAACTGGCATTTAGACATTCATCACCATGCAGATTCCGGAAATGGTGGTAATGTAATGCTTAATGTCTCAGCTTTTGCAACATCTGGTGGAAATACAATAGATACGGCCCCAACTCTTGTAACTAGTGCTGAGACAATTGCGACAAATACTTCTGGAGTAATGACCGTATCACAAGTTTCAAATGGAACAGCACTAGACAGTGTTGTTGCTTTATCAGCAAACCAATATTTAAGAGTTGAGGTTGAACGTATTGGTGGTAATGCATCAGATACAGTAAATGCTGACTGGAACTTAACCAGCATAGATTGGGTTGGCGACATTGAGTAAACCAAGAATGCAACTTAGTGCAGAGATTGATACATTCACTCATGCTGAGACTATTGTTTCTGCTATTAGTAACCAACTTATAGGGAAAGATCTATTTGAACTTCATTCTTTAGCAGTTGTTGAAAGTAACGACCTTGCAACTAATACGGTGACATGTGATTTTAGATTTACTGGAGATGTCGATAGAGACGCTGTTAAAGATTATATCTTAAGCCAAGTTCGTGATCATCCACAAGTTAAGACTTGGGTTTTATCAGCAAATTTAAGTTGGCATAGATGTACGCATGATGATCTTAGCGTTAAAAACTGCAAAACTACTGAATATTTTAGTTGGAGTAAGTAATGTCAAGAGACTTTGACGGTGTAGATGATAAAATTGTTACTGGTGAAAATTTAACAGGAACAAATATGACTTTTATGGCTTGGATAAAAGCTAATTCACTTGGTGAATCAGACGGTGGTGTTATTTTAAAAAGCGCAAGACCGAATACAAATAATACCGAGTGGACTCTTCATATGGAAACAAATAATACTGTCGCTTGGTTTCATAATACAACTCACTCTACTCTTAAAGTAAGAGCGGTAAGTACTGACAATACCATAACTCTAGGAAAGTGGCATCATATCGCTGTTGTTCAAAGACAGCAAAACTTTTCTAACGCTTCTTGGATGTATATAGATGGATATGAACCTGAATATTCTGATCATGTAACGGGAAGTAATGCATTAACTGGTGATGGTCTTGAGAGAATCCACATTGGGAATACTGGAGATGGTACGGAAACTTTTGATGGTCTCATTGCTCATGCTCAGTCATTTAATAGAATGCTATCAGTTGAAGAGATTAGACAATGCATGATGTTTCCAGGGTCTATATCTAATAGGCTTACAGGATATTGGCCATTAAACGGAGCTTCTCAAGAACCCGATTTGTCTGTTCAGGGTAATAGTGGGACTGTAACTGGTGCAATTTTTTCATCTAATGGGCCACCAATTAATGGAATGTTTCGCCCCAGAAACCAATGGTGGGGCTATACAATCCCAGCAGCGGCTCCAGAACCTGCTGTTGGAGTTAACGAATCATTCTCATTCTCATGGATGTAATATGCAACAAGTAAGCATTGAAGTAACAGAAAGTTTTTCGTGGATTAAATGGACTTTAGGAATACTAGGAACTGTTATAGGAGCCGTAATAATTGGGTGCATCAATGCGAAACGAAGAAAATAAATCAATTATTGATCGCAACGTAAGAAAAACCGAACAGACATGGCGAATGATCGTGATGCTTGCAGGGCTTCTAGCAACTATCTCGATGGCTGTAACAGGTTTTACCGTCAATAACATTATGAAACTTTGGTCATTTACTCATAGCATAGACATTAGGGTTTCAAAGATTGAAGCAAATCGTTGGACATCGAAAGACGAAGCGAACAATTCAATTAAATTGTGGTCGGTGATTTCAGAATTAAAAGACGACATTGCACAGATTCCAACAGAAGTACCGCCCAAGTGGTTTGTGGATATGGTTAAAGATAATAGAAGCAGAATTGAAGATCTTGAAAGAAGGAAAAGATGAAGAAAGTACTTGATGCTCTTACAGGATGGCCAGCACTAATCGTAGCAAACCTACTGATTGCAGCATTCTCATGGCCTATTGCAACGCCCTATGTATCCGGATTTTGGATACTCGTAGGTATCTCAGTAGGCGTTGGAGAGCTTATCAGTAAACTTAAAACAGGAAACACCATTACTCAAAATATAAGAAAAGGTCATGGGACGCATCCTGTTTGGTTTTTTCTAGTAATCATCACATGGCTAGTATTTTCAGTCCAATTAGCATTACATTTTTTAAAACCACTATGGTCTTAAAGGAGGCAAAATGGAAACTGTAAAAGCTGTAATTGATTGGGTTCGTTCAAATAACGGGGATCTCGTTCTTCTTATTACGAGCGTTATCGGTGTTGCTAGTATTGTTGTAAAGCTTACTCCCACGCCGAAGGATGATAAGATTCTTGGGAAAATTAAAAAAATTATAAGCAAATGGATTGCTCTTAACTAATGGGATGGTTAACAGTAATAAGTTCAATATTGACTCTGACTATTAAGTTGTTTGATCTATGGATTGACCATGACAGAGAAAGAACAAAGCGCAAGAAGGAGGCGTTGAATGAAGCGTTGGATGCCATTGAAAATAGTGATGTCTCTAGCCTTAATAGGGCTATTGGCCGGATGCGCTAGATTAACCATTCACCCGATAACTGATAAGGACATCTATTTTCAGGAAAATGGAGACGTTTGCTTTAGTCCTGATTACGTTAAAGAAGTCCTAAAAGCCAAGGTTCGAACATGAGTGAATGGGATTTAGTCCATGTTATTCCGTTAAGGTTCATTCCAATAATTGCTTTCGCATATCTGTATGCATTTGGAGGCAGGCGGTATAAGTGGGTTAGAAGAATAGCCGGAAGCACGTTGTTTATTGGCCTTATAGCTCTTTTGTCGTTTCTTCTTGGAACGTTTTCTCCATGGCAGCTATTGCCTTTACTGGTCTTAGCCCCTGCACTCACATTAGGATATGGGGCATCTGGTGATACAATAAAAAGTATAGTGAAACGTGGAATCTACGGCCTTGCTGTCGGGCTTTGCGGTCTTGTTATGGGCATTGTTACAAACCATTGGGAATTAGGGGTTTTTCAGTTGATTCTTGCTTTTGTTTCATCAATTTATTTAGGAGTTATAAACCCAACTAAAGCGGTTAATGAGGAGGGACTAATAGCAACTCTTTCAGTTGTTTCAATCCCATTTATGGTGTAGAAAATGGCGAAAAATATAGCGCAAATTCCATTTACAGAAATCAGAGAGCGAGTCAATTCATTAGGAAGGACCGCAAGACAAACGGATAGCAAGGTCAGGGGTGTGATTCAAGACCTTTATATTCACGAGATCCCAAGTTTGCATGATTGGAACTTTCTTTTAAATGAGTCGAGCATAACCACAACCGATAAATACAATACGGGTACATGCTCAATAAACACTCAAGGTTCTACAGTAACTTTCTCTTCAGACGTCACGATCACATCAGGAATGGTCGGAAGAAAGATCAAGATCAGCGGAAATGAGACGGTTTACCGTATTACTGCTATGGAAGGATCTACGGGTGTTACGATAAATCCGTCTTTTGAGGGTTCAAGGAATGCATCAGGAGATGCATATAATATCTATCAAGACGAGTATGCCCTTGCTCATAATTTTGACCGATTTCCTAAAGATGGTGGGCTTTACAGATGGGTTGGCGGCAGGAAAGAAGTTAAGCCTGAATGGGCATTCCAAGAATACGTCAGAGATAGCATAGCTTCACCATCTGTCCCTAATAACGTGAGGCTTGTTGGGATTAATAGTTCAGGTCATCAGTTAGTTGAGCTAGACCCTCCTCCGAATGACAGAAGGAACTATGGGTATTCTTATTATCAGACCCTATCGCCTATGTCTGAAAATACTTCAGGAACTATTTCTTCAATATTGCCTTCAACTACAACTGTAAACGGGAACACGGATTGTCGTTTTACTGAGGCAACGACAGGGGATTATTTTAGAGTTGATAATTTTGGGACAGGTCATGATTCGACTTGGTATAGGATTTTATCGATTGAAAATGACTCGTCCATGACTCTTCAGAGCGCATTTGCTAATTCTCAGGTAACAACTCTTGCTAATTACACGATTTCAAGCGCTCCGAACTACCCTTCAAGGCTTCATCCTGCGCTTATTTATGGGGCGCTGCAACAGATTACGACTGATCAAAACGACCCTACGCTTCAAGTGTACAGAAATAAATATGCACAGATAATGTCAGATTCTAAAAGAATTTATGTTAGTCGTGTTTACTCTCAAGAGGTTGAAGGTATTTATGAGGATTATAATTACAGGAGATAATCGTGTTACAAAGAGTTAAAGACATTCAATCTTCTGATTATTCAAAAGGTTTAAATACGGTTAATAACTTTTTTAGCCTTCAGGATGAGCAGTCTCCTAACATGATGGACGTTAAGGTAAATTATGATGGGAGCATTCAAAAGAGATACGGATCAAAAGTCCAGAACGCAACCGTAATCACCGGAAGTGGCGGTACGATGTGGGCGCCTATCAATAGCGCAAGCCTGTCAACTAGCTTGCAGTCTTATTGGGATATGGATGAGCCATCAGGGACTAGAATTGATAACTTCGGGAATGCGAATTTAAGTCAAATCAATGGGGTATTATTTGGGGCAGGAGCCAAGAGAAACGCAGCTTCGTTTAATTCAACTAATAGCCAGTATCTTATACTCCAAAATACAGCATCGGTTGCAACAGGAGATGTTGATTTTTCGATTTCTACTTGGTTTTACTTAACCACAACAGGTAATTATACGATAATATCAAAGCGTGATAAGGCCGATGATGAAGTCACAGCGCTTCTTCATATGGAGGGCGCTCATGGAAGCACGACTTTTGTTGATAGCTCGCTAAACGCTCAAACGATTACAACCGCAGGAAACGTGTCCATAGATACCAGCAACAAAAAACTTGGGTCTAGTTCTGCGAAATTTGATGGGGCAGGCGATTACCTGACCATAAAAAGCAGCTCGACAACATCTATAGGTACGGATGATTTTACTGTAGATTTTTGGCTAAATATGACCAGCCACTCTGCTGAAAAGGGCCTCTTCGGAGGAGGCGGAGTAAACAATTTTGCATGGAATTGGCACAATACCGCAGGTGGACGTTTTGATCTTGCCATTGGCGGAACAACTAAAAGTGAATCTTACGCAACTACTACGGCTCAATGGCTCCATATGGCGATGACTAGATCTTCTGGATTTGTCCGTGTCTTTGTTGATGGCGTGGAAGAGACGAACTTCACAGCTGCAGGATCAGTAACCAACTCAGACATAAACATCGGATCCAATAGAAGTGGCACTTCTGCGTTTTCTGTTGATGGATATATTGATGAGTTTAGATTTATAAACGGAAGATCTGTATGGAATAATAATTTTACTGTTCCGACTTCTCAGTATTCAAATCCTGCTGATGCCACGGAATTTGAATATGAGCTTACCGTAAAACCTGACAATATAGTGAATTGGTCTGTATCAAGTTCAGGTACAGCATCCGATGGGCTTGTCCGTGCAACGAGTTTTGGAGCTGTAGATACGGCGACTTGGTATAACGTCATTGCATGGCATGATACAGGTGATACGCTTGGATTGAGCGTCAATCTTTCTGTCAATACATCATCATACGCCTCAGGCCTTAGATCGGGATCCGCTCCGTTCATGGTTGGAGCGATAAGCTCACTAATTTCAGGTAATAGTTCAGGTGCTACACAGTTCATGAATGGGCGTGTTGATGAAACGGGGTTTTGGAAGAAGGTTCTTACGGCAGATGAAAGAAGTGACCTTTATAATGGCGGAAGCCCTAACAGTTACGTTGAAGGATTTAATCAATATCCATGGGCTTCATTCGATTTTGGAGCAACTAACATTAGGTGGCTAACCGTTTCGGCAGGGACAGGTATTTTTGCTTCTTCTAATCTTGGGGTGTCATGGGTGGCTGTAGCTACGGACAGAACGGCTAATTATCAGTCTTTTGAAAGATCAAAAAACGTTCTTATCGCAACTTCTGAGTCTTACGACACACCTCTGTTTTGGGCAGGATCTGCAAATACATTCGCTGGCATTATGAATACATCAGCCCCTCTTGCAAAGTATGCAATTAATTTCCAAGGGTTCCTGATCCTACTAAACACAAACGAAAGACCACGTTCTTTTCATTACGAAGATGAAAACACTCAACTTACAGGTGATTGGAATGAGAACTTTGATATTCCAAGTTCCTATGATGACGAAATCACAGGGGCGTTCATCTTAAGAAAAAGACTTTATGTCAGCACAAAATTCAAGCTTTATCGTGTTACGTTTGTCGGCGGTAACCCCGATTGGTCGTTTCTTGAAGTTAAGAACTTCGGGTTTGTCCCAAGAACCGTTAAGAAGCTAGTGCTTGGAGAGGTCGGGGAAGTGTCCTTAGGTCTTGATTATGACGAAAAAATCAGGTTTTTTGATGGGTCTGAGGACAAGATCGCATCTGATCCTATCGAGAACGATAACGATTATTGTCAGTTTGCATTGGATAAGATTTCCCACTCAGGTTCAGGCCATATTGTATCGTTTGCTGAAACAAACCCTAACGATAACGTCTATAAGCTTTGTGTGGCAATTGGTGAGGATTCTTCTCAAACAACCCATATGATCAATCTTGACGGAAGAACGCTTGGTTATTACCCGTACCAAAACCAACAGTTCAATACGATGGTAATGGCAGATTCAGCGAATCAAAGATATTTAATGGCATTTGACAGGTCCTCTAATTGTTTAATGCTTGATACAGGGAACTTAGATAAGGATGTTACCCCTATTGACGATTATTGGGATAGTCGTTTTATATTTAACGATTCACCATCTCAGTTATCTAAGGCTCACAAGATTGATCTTTACTTCAGAAATACATCAGCCGGGAATGTGTACCTTTATGACAAGACCGATTTCAGCAAGGATCTTAACTTTAAGGATAAGATAAATATAACAGGGTCTTCAAATACTCATATTGAGCATTACCATGTTGATTTACCACATTCTTTCAACTCTTATCAGTTCAGAGTCACAAGTTCTCTTGGGACAAACGATCCTTGGATTATGACCAAATTCGATCTTTTCTCACAAGGTCTAGGGATCGGAAAGACAAACAGGTAGAAGGAGGTGTCTTGAAATATGGCTAAGATTGATGATTATGATATTAAAGATTTACCTCAGGAGCAGGTTGATTTTAATGATGATGTTAAGACAATATTAAACTTTGGTAAGTATCAAAAGACTGTCGTGACTTCACCTCCTACTTGGACAGGCAGAGCAGGAGAAGAGGTTTATATGATAACGGGTGCAACAGGCAGACTTTACGTTTGTACATCTGATAACACGAGTAGTAACTGGAAGGTTGTTAGCACGTTTACACCATGAAAATAAACGACATCATTGACTTATTTGGTCAGCTTGGGATTAGGTGGACTAAGGAAGAAATGAACCTAATGTTCGACTACTGCCAACGAATGATTTCGGATAGTCGTGTTATACTAGTAAATGAGGGGGATGAACCCCATACTGTGATCTTTTACACTATTTGCGAAGACTATGAAAAGTACTTAAAAAAGCCAAATTGGCTATATTTGGAGCATAACCCGAAGGGTCATATCTTCTATGTCGAGGTTGCCTGCTCTAAGGGATGGTCAAAAGGTCTTAGAAACGATATTAGGGAACTAATAATAAACAAATATCCATCTGTCACTATGGGGAAGTGGTTCAGATACGGTAAGTACGGTGATAGACCTGTTACTGTTAGAAGGAGAATTTATGTATAAGATACACGTATTAAGTGGGGATGATTTTGATAATCTTCCTGAATCTATAACGAGGGGTTCAGACATTAGCAATTCCCTTGGATTTGCGGATAAAAGAACAGGGCAGGCCTATGTTAGATATACCGGGCTTGAGGACTTAGACAAATACTTAATCAATCACGAACTTGAAGAATTAGAGCAAGACGAATCAACCCACGAGGATGAGAACGGAATCCGGCATAAGAGCTTTGGAACCGCTGTTAAGCATTTCTTCTTACCTCCTACGATTCTTACTGATGCTGCAAAGAAAAAGAAAGAGAAAAAGGAAAGGGCTGCTGAGGAGCAGGCTGTACAGGCTAAAAAAACAGCAGAAGAGCAACAGGCTGCTATATCTCAAGCCTTTGGAAGGTTCAACCCTTCTCAGGCAGGATCTCAACAAACCAGTGAACAGCAAGGTGGAAGCGTTGTTGGTAGACTATCAGGACCAGGGCTAACGTCAGGGGCCGGTTTAAATCAATTTGTATCTCAATCTCAAGACCCAAGAAGATTTGGGAACTTTAGAGGACGATCTATTAATTTTTAATTGTGGGAGGAACTAAATGTATACTATCGAGGTTTTAGATTCTGATTCGTTTGACAGGCTTCCTGAGACCATAACAAGAGGCTCTGACATAAGTGATTCTTTGGGTTTTGCGGATCCCAAAACAGGGAAAGCTTATGTCCGTTATACCGCATATCCGGATCTTCAACAATATCTTGTCAATCATGAATTTGAAGAGCTTATCGAAGGCCATGAAGGCCATGAAGATGAAAACGGGATTCGCCATAAAAAGTTACGTGACACAGCAGCTAAGGCGGCTCCTGTAATCGGAGCTATTGGCGGAACCGCTATTGGTGGGCCTTTAGGAGGAGCGGTTGGCGGTGCGTTAGGCGGAGCCGGTGGAAGGCTTATCTCTAGTAAAGGTGGCAGGAACTTTAAGTCTGTTGGAAAATCCGCTCTTATAGGCGGAGCTACAGGCTATGCAGGCGCTAAATTAACAGGAGGATTCGGGATCCCAGGAAAAGGCGCAGCTTTAGGTGAAGGCGTTGCAGGCCCTGCATCAGGAAGTTTTCTTCAAAGGCTCGGAGTTGGCGCTAAGTCAGGTTTTGGGCTTGGGACTGCTTTAGGTAATGTCAAAGGCGCTTTTAGCCGATTTCTAGGAGGCCCTTCAGCCGGTGGCGGTGCAGGCGGTGGCGGTGCAGGCGGTGGACCGCTTACTGCTCTCAATTATTTCATTCCGACAGGAACGGCCGGAACGCCTAGCCTTACCGGTGGTGGATCTGGCGGCGGTGGTGGAGGAAGTATTGTAAGCCGACTATTCGGAGGCGGAGGAGGCGGAGGCCTTTTCGGCGGTGGAAACGTAGGATCAAAGTTGTTGGGCGGAGGATTACTTCTTGGTGGAATGTTCGGTAAAAAGATGCCTAATGTTCCTGCTCTTCCTCAATCTTCAGAGGCTTTTAGACAGTTTGCAGCCGGTGGTGGTGGTCCTCTTAGTGCGGCTGCTAGGCAAGCTATTCAAACAAACATATCAGACCCAATCTCGTCTGAGGAAATCGAAGCTTCTCTAAGAGAGTTTAGAAATACTCGTGAGCAGCAAAGAGATGCTAGGATCAATATGTTTAAAAGTTTAAGACCCGGGACAGATCCTCTTACGGACACTGGCTTAAAGCGAGAAATTGATGAGTTCGATGCTGAGACAGCACGATTAGAATCCGATTTTATTGCCAATAGAGCAAGAGGCGTTCAATCTCAGGCTATTGCTCAAGGCGTGGGCTTTGACCAAAATCAAGCAGCGCTTCTTAGCCAAGTTGCTCAAATGGATATTGGTCAAATCATGGCTCAGTTTAACGTGGATTCTCAAGAAGCTGCGTTAATTAAGAATACGTTAATGAACTTAGGCTCAAGTTTGATTACTGATGACCGTGACTCGCTCTTAGAGAAGGCCATCTTAGCTAAGATCCTTCAGTCTTAAGGGGGTAGGTAATGGCGGAACTTAAAGCTCCTAAATTCAATAAGAAAAAGTCGTCTAATACTCTCCAACTTTTGATCTTGAGAGATATGCTCTCTAGAGAAAAGAAACAAGAAGAGTCTGATATTTCTTTAGCTAAAGCTGAAAAAGAAAGAGAAAGTGCAAAGTCTAATATACAAGACTTTATTTCAAAACAGGATACATTTAAAAATGTTCAGCCCGGGGCAACGATTAATATTGGTGAAAATGTATCAGCTAATATTCCTCTTAACCGAAAGTACACAGTAGACGAAACTAGACAGATGGGCATGGCTGATGCTTTTAATATCCATGTAAGAGTATTACAAGATATGCAAAAAGATCCTGATAATTTTAGAGACGCTTTTTCGAAAGCTACTATAAGACTTCCAGGTAATGATAAAATAGGTGAGATATTTGGAATTTCTACTACTTTTGGTAATAAAGAATCCCAATTAGTTAAATTTAGATTAAAGGATATGGCTGATAGATTATTGAGGTTAAGGTCGGGGGCTCAAATTAATGAACGTGAATTTCAAAGGTTAACTGGTTTATTACCAACTTTTGAGGATATAAGTGATGTAGAAGATGTAAATTTTGAGGTAATAAATACGAAATTAAACACTTTTTTAAATGAATTTGAAAATACTAGACAAAGGTTACTTCAAGGACAATCTTTTGATGAAAATGGTTCTCTCCTTCAATATAATCAAGCATTTTGGGGATTTTCTAATCCAATAAATGCTGGTTTATCTGGTGGTGTTAACCGACCAACTCCTATTTTAATTAGTAGAAATGGGGTACAAGGAGAAATAGACTCTATGGATGAGTTTGATGAAACAACAGACAAATTATTGGAGTAAATTATGGCTTTTAGACCTTTAAAAACAGAATCATTGCTTCAGAAAGCAATCAAAACTGCGGCCATGGGAACCCCGGTTGGAGCTGCTGGTTTAACTCCTAAAGAGGATCTTGGGACAGCGTTATTTCAGACTGCTCAAGGTGCAGTAGGAAATTTGCCTGAAAATGTTTTGGCTAACCCCGTTACAACTGCTACTAGTGGCCCCGTTGGTGTTCAGTTTAAGAGTGGCGCTCAAGGAGCTGAAGGTATTGTAAATTTGGGCAAATATTTTATGGGCAAAGAAACCAAAAATAAAATAAAATCTGAATTTCCTATTTTTCATCAAATGTTGCAGCCCAAGACTCTACATGGTCAGATTACTGGCACTATAGGAAATATTGCAGCATCAGCGTTTCCGTTAGCTGCTCCAAGAGCTGTTGGATCTGCTTTAGGTAAATTTGGGAGGGCTGTTGGAAGAGTTGGTGATGAGTTTTCACCTATTGGTGAGACAATAGCAAAAGCCAAAATTCCAGCTAAACAAGCAAGAACTTTGAGAAGAGTTAGAAATATATTTGAAAGTAAAAAAGCTCCTATTTTGGCAAAAGAAGAAAGAGTTGGAAAAGCACTAAAAAAAGCTCGCAAATTGGAAGAAACTCATGCAGAACGATTTTCTATTCAGAAAAAAGCTACTATTCAGAATGCTAGAAAAACTTTAAAAGAAGCTAAAGATGCATTAGATGATGAGGTTAAAAGTCTTGCCACGAAAGGTAAACAAGAGATAGATGAGGCTGTTAGTTTAAAATTTAAAGAGAAAAATGCTGAGTTTGGTGAAAAATTAGATAGTCTCAGTTCTACTATGACTAAAGAGAAATTGTCTGATGCGTTAATTAAAGCAGCTGATGATGTTGATGATATTGATGTTCAAAAAAAGTTGACTAATATGGCTGATGAGTTATTGGAAGGTTCTATTTTGGATGAGTTCCCAGATGAACCTTTGAGTGCTAGAAAAGTTCAACAGTTTATAAAAAGAGCTAGAAATGCTGGTGGTCGTAGTGAATTGAATAAAACTGTCATTAACAAACATATGTTAGATGCAACTGATGATACTGTAGAAGGTTTGAGAGGTTTGAAAGAAAGCCATGCTCCTATATACAAGTTAGCAAAGCAAGCCAAAAAGTTTTCGTCAGAGTCTAAAATTCGCAGAGCAGCTAGAGGTGGAAAAGCAGGTTTATCTAAAGAGGATTTTTCGGAAATTTCTGGTGTAGAAAGCGAGCTTGGTACTAACGTTTTTGGGAAAGCTCGTCAGTTGGCTCAAAAATCTAAAAAACTTGCTGATGATCTTGGCGTTGATGAAGATTCTATAAAGAGAATAGGTTCGAAAAGAATTGAAAGATTGTCTGAAGAACTTAATAGATTAGGTGTTAAGAAAAAAGAAATTGTTTCAAAAGCCGAAAAATCAGCAAGAAATATTGTTGAGAATTTTCAAAGGAAAAGATCAGATTTAACTGAAAAACAGTTAAGGGCTATTCGTAATGATGCTATTGTGGCTGGAGCGCTTTCTATTTTAGGTTTTGATGTAATAAGAAAGGTTATAGGAAGAAAACTTTAATTACTAGAACCAATTATTATCATCAAAACTAAAAAAAATATTGATGCGAATAGAAGACTAATTAGCATAATGTTTTCCTATTGAGATATGAAAAATTGTCATATATGGTAATGATACCATTATGAATGGTATTGACCAACCGTTATTTTCCCAACTTTTGATAATTTCCGTCCTTGCGGTACGTCAAAAGACGCAGCGAATGTCATTGATGTATTCGGCACAGGATAAAAAAGATTTGACAAAATATTAAAAAATAATAAAATTTATATTCATGGATCATATTATTGGACATGAATATACTTCCCACATATTTTTTATAACAATTCTTTATATTTTTGTATGGTTTAAATCCTTGTTCAACAAGGGTATGCTCATCGATGACATTGAGGGTGTTGCTAAGTTCTCTGAAAAATACGATGATAAAACTGATAAGGTTATTAGCACCTATAAAGACAAAGAAAAGGAATACTTTGTCACTCAGTTCAATCCGAACCCCGGGATTCCGGGATCCATAATTCGTTGGATCAGGATTAATATCGGCAAGAAGTTCCAAGTTATCGGGACTGACAAGAAAGGCCATGAGGTTTATGGTTATAAGCAAGATCCTTTCCGCCATCACCTCTTAAGCGTAACGATTCAGTACGCAAATCTTATCCTTCTTTACTTTCTGCTTTCTAATTTACTCGGACCTAAAATAGCTTTCTTCTCTACCATGCTCTTCTCTGTTCATCCTGTAGGGTGTCAGGCAGTTGCTTGGATATCGGGATACGGATACATCACAAGCCTGTTTTTGGCACTAGTTCAATTAAACCTAGCCCTTTTTCTTGATAACTACTATATCCTTCTTCCGTTACTATTCGGGCTGAACATCTTAGCGTCTTTCATACTTCTTGCAGGGGCGCATGTTTGGGCTATATTTGCTCTATTAGGCATGTACCCTGAGGCGGCTGTTACTTTTATAGCAGCGATATTGATTGTTTACAGGCAATGGGGGGATGTTGTAAGCACGAGAAAGAACGCCTTTAAACAGCAAAACATGGGCAGATTCACTTATTTTAAAATCAGCAAAATCGTCGTGATGTTTAAGACCTTTTGGTATTACCTAAAATTTGCTGTCTATCCCATGAAGCTTGGGCTTTTCCATACTTGGGGCTATCACTATGATCCAAAGATGGATAAGATTGACTCGCTGTTCTTGAAGGGATTCCTCGCAGCGGCGGCATATGTCTACATGTTCTTAACCTTTGATTTCTCCATTAAATTTGCGCTTTTATGGTTCTTGATATTTTTAGGGACATTCCTAAATGCTATAACCGCTCAACAGTTCGTTGTTGATCGCTACCTCTTTATTCCAATCATCGGATACTCGATATTCGTATCCCATTTCCTAATCGATTACACGACGATCCTGACGTTTTTGATTGGCTTATACGCCATGAGAACCATGATCCACATACCCACATTCCGGTCTGAGATTGACTTCTACCTATCCAATGCCAATACATCAAATTTCCTCGACTCAGAGGTCGCATTGGGGAACTTAGGTGTTGTTTACATGAACAATGGGATGCCGGGTTCTGCGGCTGACGTTTGGCTTAAAGCAACCAAGATAAACAAGTACTATGACGTTCCGTGGTATAACCTCTATTCTTTATTCAAAAGCAACGGTATGATCAATCAGGCTAAAGACTTTCTCAAGAATTGTCTAAATGCCAAAACCGTGCATTTCAAGGATCATTGGGAGAAGGAAATGGAGATGATTGAGAAATATCTTGAAAGTCAGGATTCAAGAAAACTTATCGATAACATGAACAAAAAAATAACGGAGAAATAAAATGGGAATGAGTACAATCGATTTATTCGCTTATGGGAACAAGTTTCGCCAAGAAGGAAATTTGGGCATGGCATTACAGGTGTGGTCAGATCTTTCAAACCAAGATCCAAGCTTTGCTGCGGTACATATCAACTTGGCTGACATTCATCGTCAGCAAGGAAATATCCATATGGAGAAGGAAGAGCTTTTAAAGTTTTTAAACTGTCCTCAAACGGGTATCACTATTGACCTTATTCCGACTGTCAAGAACCGTCTCCAGGAGCTTGATGGTAACCATAAACCCGAACCACCTAAGCATCAAGAAAAGAAACAATGATCTTCTCATGCATCATTCCTGCCAAGGACGACAAGGATCCTAAACTCAAAGATCTGATCAAATCCATAAGAAGTCAGCAATTTGACCAGAACGCAATCGAAATCATAGTTGTCACCGAAGGCGATTCAGAGTCTGCTAAGTCTATAGGGATAAAGAAAGCAAGCGGTGAAATTTGCGCTATGTTTTGTGCTGATAACTTAATCCTTGACCCTTATCTATTCAAAAAAGTCTACGACCAATTAACGCAGTACCCTGAGCTTACGGGAGTCTATACTAAACATTATGCATACCTAAAAGATGATAACTCCTTAAACAGGTACTTCTCTCTTATGGGAGTAAATGACCCTATTGCGTATTACGTTAAAAAGGCCGATAGAGACCCGTATACAAAATATGATGAAAATTTGGTCATAGAAATCAAGAGCTTCAAATACTCGATTCCAAGCCTTGGAGATAATGGTTTTTTCTACAGAAGATCTCATATCATTCAATCTAAACTGGATAATTACTATCCAATGGACTGTGCTGAAGATCTAAGAAGGAGAGGGATGTCTTCGTATGCTGTTCTTAACGGTGAACTTGTTTGGCACAGAACATCGGATACTTTATGGAACTTCTTGAGAAAGAGATATATCTATGCAAGAGACCTATATTGTGACCGTGAGGACAGAAGATGGAAGATCGTTGGAAATTCTAAGGACAAGTTCAGAGTACTTGTATTTGCTTTGTCGAGCGCACTTGTCATCCCTAATATCATCGAATCAATTAAAGGATATAGGAGGGTAAAAGACTTTGCTTGGTTTTGGCATCCGATTGTTTGCCTTGGGTTCCTTTTGATTTACTCAACGTTAGCTTTAAGAAACTTGTTCCATTATAAGTCCCTATTCAGTAAACAGGAGAAAAAATGGCGAAAATCAAAAGGCCTAAAGCGTCTATTATCATCCCAACGCTAAATCGGCCGGGTAGTCTTGCAAAGTGCCTTGAAAGTATCAATAATCAGACAGAGAAAGATTATGAAGTAATTCTAGTAAGCGAAGAGGGCGCTTTATCAAAATTGAGGAATGATGGAGCTAAGAGAGCCAAGGGAGACTATTTTATATTCATCGATGATGACGTTATCACAACGCCAGATTGGCTCAAAGAAATTATTACATCTTTTGAGAAAGATAGATTTATTGGAGGAGTTTCTGGACCTGCTGTTATTCCTGAAACATTCAGAAGCAACAGGGACATTTTCTCTCACAGACGAATTAAGCGGTTATACGATCTCTGGTTTTGTAGAGGGAAGCAATATTTGCCTGGGCATATCATGCCGTCGGGGGCATGGACAACCGGAGCGTGTATGGAATCGTGCAATTACGAAGGTGAAGTCGATTTTCTTGAAGCTTGCAATATGGCTTATGAGCGCAATACGTTCAATATTTTAGGAGGATTTGATGAAGGATACAAAGGAGTCGGGGATTGGTCTGAACCAGACCTTGCGTACAGGGTTAGAAAGATGGGTAAAAATTTATGGTTCAACCCTAAAGCGAAGCTCTATCACTACCCATCCCAATCAGGAGCATTCAAAAAAAGAAAAGCTGACGCAAAAAACAGATTAGAGAATTATGAAAAATTTTCAAAAAGGTGGCTGAAGCAAACTCTTGAGCATAAGCTCTATAAGATGTTTATAAGAGGATACTATGGAATTAAAACCATTGAATGACAACATCATTATCGAACCTGATCCTTTTGAAATAACCGATGAAAACCCTGAGGTTGTCAGGATCATTCAGGAGGGTTTGATTA
>JAAOEI010000151.1_pt1 | contig 28712 bp, 41 predicted proteins | sample 7059261 | NCBI WGS metagenome assembly JAAOEI01 (sample SAMN14008812, study PRJNA610033) | viral metagenome | isolation source: viral particles filtered from seawater | place: China: Hangzhou Bay, Yangshan Deep Water Harbour | collected 2017-10-31 | reverse complement strand
TTATGAAGTAATACCAGAAACTGTTGGTCAATACAGCGGTCTTAGAGACAAGAACGGGAAAGAAATTTATGAGGGGGATATGGTCAGAGTTGAAAATTTAAACCTTATCGTAGATTTTGGAATAGGAACTTTCGATAGTGGATTTTACTTAAAATATACTACTGGAGAGGACGCAGAGGACACTAGCTTTGCATTATCTAGTGCCGAATATGAAGTCATTGGGAATATATACGAAAATCCAGAACTATTAAAGGACGGTAAGCAATGAAAAAACATAAGAAGAATGTAGATATTTTTATATCAGAAGACGGGAAAGAATTTTTGACAAAAGAAGAGTGCATACACTACGAAGAAAATGTATTGAGTAAATTAGAAAATATTAAATATTTTACTTATTTTACAAGCAGAGATATTACAGAAACAGGTATGTTTTATAACCACAATTATGCAGCTGTTTACATAGAAAGACATTCCTCTTGTTACAAAGAGGTTCTTCTACAGTACCTATTCGAACTGCATGAAGGAAAAATAATCCAAAAAGATGTTCAAGGTTATGGGGTGACTTCATCTTTTTATATTGAAGAAATTTCTAAAGAAAGATATTTCTCTAAGAAACAGAATAATTGGGGAGGAATGAAAACAGAATCCAAACAAATATTCCTAAGTGAAGAGCCAATTGACGGTTATCCAAAAAATATAAAAGTAATCTCAAAGGTGTTTAATTATAAATAAGGACGGTAAGTAAGCAGATATATGGAGAGATATTCATAAAGAACTATCAGGCAAGATAATTAAACTACAGGAGCAAGACCAATGAAAACAGAAATATATAAATCATATGAAGAATTTTTAGAACGTGAAGATAAAGAACTAAACGGGGTAAGTGTAGGGTTTTCTAAAAACAATCAAGATTATGTAAAACAAAACGAAACAAACGAAGGATGTTGGAATTGCCAGGGATGTTATTATTGCTATGATTGCTCTTATTGCTCTTATTGCTATGATTGCTCTCGTTGATCTGTTTGCTCTGTTTGCTATGATTGCTATGATTGCTCTGAAAATACAGAAAATATACAAATCCCAAAAATTAAAGATATACATAAAAAAATTTATGATGCAGTTACAAAGCCCAATGCTTTGGATATGTCAGATTGGCATACATGTGATACTACGCACTGTAGAGCAGGTTGGGTGGTAACATTGGCGGGTGAAGAAGGTAAAGTTTTAGAAGAAAAGTTTGGAACTGCTCTAGCTGCGATGATGATATACGATGAAAGCTGTCCGAATTTTAAAATAAATCCATGCAGATTCTATGATTCTAATGAGGAAGCATTAGAAGATATGCGTGTATTGGCAGAATCCAAAGGTAATTGAATGCAGTAAGGCATTATGGCAAGCCTATAAGTTATGTGTTTACTGGATGTTTAACAGGATGTAGTGAGGAGAATGAATGAAAATGTACACGTTGAACTATAGTGACGGGGGAACAATGCAACATTTCTTAGAACGGGAAGAACAAGAGCTTATACTAGATGTCGAGGATTTATCTGGAATACTTGAACAAATCATATCCATAAAATATGGATGGACGGATCCCTTTGACTATTTTGAAATAGAGGAACAAGACAAACGATCATCATCAACACCCATTTCTAAAAAGCCAAAAGGAACAAGGTCTTCTTCAAGTTTTTTGAGTTGATTGATGAGGCTGTGAAAATAGATCAAGATCAAATTGGAAGAGTATATTGGTCTGATGAGTTTGAGTCTGGGTTTCTAGGAAAATTCAAAGAACACCCAGACGGGTGGGAGAACTCTTTGTGTAAGAGGCGGGTGTGGAAAGGAGCTCGACGATGATTGAGTCGATGTCAATATATAAATCTGAAGGAATAGAAGTTATGCTTGTCACTAGAGGCCATACCTTAGACACAGTTTTAGAAGCTATGGAGAATGTTATTAAAGCCCAAGGCTATAACCTTGACGGGTATTTAGACATCGTTGAAATGGAGGGGTAAACAATTACAATGAAATTCAAAGTAGACAAAAGGTTGAAGAAAAACAGAAAGAATGTTCTTTATGCAAGAGTCGACGATGTTGTTCATGAAAAGATGAAAAGTTTAGCAGATAAAAACAATATCAAAGTTAATGATCTATTCATTCAAATGATAAACCACTGTTTAAACAACATGGAGGAATAATGAATCCTAAATGTCCTGGATGTGGGAAAGAGTTAGCTTATTGTGATTTCATACTAGATGATAATATTGGAACCTTTGATGTTGTGACAGAAAATTACTGGAATTGTGATGTATGTAAAGTAGATATTTTTAACGATGAGTTGGAGGGAAACTATGAGCAGACTTCGGATATGGAAGGCGACCTGCCCTGATTGTGGTATTATACACGAAAGAGTTGCTAGCAGAGCAATGAAGTTTTCAAGGTGTGATGATTGTACAAAGAAAGACGCAGAGAATAAACGTCGTATGGCTGGATCAAAGAAAAGAATAAGGAGAACTAATGAAATATAAAAACTTTGACTTCATATGCCCTCAATGTAATAAGAAGTTTGAATCAATCCAAAGGAAACAAGTGAAAAAAGAAAAACTCTGTGACGATTGTTATCGAGGAAACCAACTTAAAAGAAGGCGGTTAAGAAAGAGTAAATTGTTATTGACATTAATCCCTTTTCTCGTCGGGTTTAATTACAGCGTATTAGATGAATTTGACATTGAACCACCTAAGTATATTTCTGAAAGAAAGAAGCTTCCTTACTCAGTCGATGCCGGTGATAAGACTTGGTATTTCACTGAAGACATAATTTATGTGTGGTCGAACACTACCGACTTAGAATGCTATATCAAAAGAGAAGAAAAAGAAATAACCTGCTCATGGACACTGGAGGACTAATGACTAATTTAGAAAAAGAAATTGGAAAGGTTTATGACGGGATTACCAGTGGGATTATAAACAAAGAAGTTTTTATTCACATGACTCTTTACAGCCTACCTAGAATAAGTGAGTATGTCGATCATTTAGTTGATAGTGGATTTGTTGATATAAAAACATCAAGGGTTGATGTCCTGGAGCGTGAAGATATCTAAGAGACGTCAAAGACTCTTTTTCTGAAATGCTCTTTTAGCTTATCTCTTTTCTCATCGTCGATATCGTCGTACTCACCTGTTTTCTCGTCGACAAATATATAATGCATAGCAGCTTCAATACGATACATCAGTCTTTTATGTTGCTTGATAGTATACTGCTTCGGATCAGTCATATTTGACCCGAAGCCGAATACTTTACCTATTGCTTCCCAGAACTTAGACATTCCCATCGTTCTTGGCTTTTCCGAAGTTAGCGCCTAAGAAATTAACAATATCAGCCAATAGCTGACCAATCTTGTCATCAACCTTGTTAGGTGTCTTTGTCGCAATTAATGCAAACGTACCGACAATCGAAACAACGACTGGAAACCATTGAACAATGAAATCACTTATTGTCTTAAAAATTGTACCTTCCATATATCCCCCCTAAACCATAAATAATGGCAGTATGCCACTAAAGGCAGCTATTAATGTTTCTTCATCCCTTGCTGATCGAGAATAATTAAACACACCTAAAGAAACACTCGCTACAAAACTTAATATCATATGTGCAATAAAGAGTCCCCACATTTGTGAGACTATTGCAATCGGTAGGGCACTTAAGCCCAATGCTAACCCCACAAGAGAACGTCTTTTAATTTTTTCTATCGGATCATCAGCACCATACCCCATACTCAGAGATGTTGCTAACAGAGGGAAAAATAAAAGCAACCACCATGAAAACAACCCTGATGCATAAGCTGATGCACACACCCCGAATGTCAAAAAAGCACTCCCAACAAACCGTCTCTTCCATTTCCCTTTAATACCCCCAAAACCATACAAAGTAGCATATCCAGCCAACCAAACAATCTTTGCTAGATTGATATATTGCAGTTCAATCTCTGTCACTTGTTATCAACCTTTCGCTTTATATCTTTAACCTCACTAAGTATCGTTTCATCCATTTCACATAACTTCACAAGAACGGTTGTTTGCTTACTGATATTTTCTGACAACCGATCCATTGACTTCTCAAGTGTGTGCGGGATATACCAAAGTTTACGACCGTCACCGTCTTCCTTGTCATGCCACTTGTGAAGCTCTTTGATCTGTTGCATTGTTGCTCTTCCCTCTTTGATCATATTAGTATCTATCGTACAGTCATTTTTAGGTGACTTATTCTTACCTATAAAGCCGAACTCCCTTAGCATAATTAGAAACGCAAGAAGAGCCACGACCGCTGTCGGGAGATATTTCTCTAACATCACTTATCTTTCGGCTTCCACTTGATCAAAGCAACAAACATTGCTTTTAATCCATTGAAAGCCTTTGTCAGCATTTTTCCTAAAGGTGTAAGCTTTGAAACTAAAATCAATACAACAGTCAGTCCAATGACTAGACAAACGAATATTCCTGCAATCCATGTCCAGTGCATATCACTGACAATCTGAATAAAAGAATCAGTCTTTATGTCAGACGTTGAATAAGTGTGTTTAATGTTCGGTTCAATAACATATTGTTCAGGTGCCTGTGTTGGTTGTCCCATCTGCGTCGTCTCCAATGTCTTTAATGAATCTTATAGGTTCTAACTCTAACTCGTCAAGAATACCGCCCTCACAATAAGAATACTGATCTTGAGTATCTTGTCTGCAAACAACACCATCGCTATTTTGCCAGTAACGATCCATTGTCGTATGACTGTACCAGCAATAATCGATCCCGTCTTCACACTCAATATAATGCTTAATGACATACCGGTTATCATCGCCAGGAGCGGTCACAAACGGCGCACCATAATGAGTTGTGGCACATCCTGAAAATATTAAGATTATAAAAATTAATAAAGATTGAGCTTTCATATTAAAACCACCAGGCCCCTACAATTGGTTAACATAATTTGTCCTACCCGAAACGGCTACCATAGGGTTAAGCAACACCCATCGTAATGGAGGACTCACAAAGAGCAAAGGGAACAAGGTGGCTAGTAAGTTAACACCTCACCAGCATTTCCTGTTAAACCACCATTACCATCACCATTCTCTGTCCCGGTACGATCAATAATCGTTGCTCCATCTCCACTTGATCCATCCGCCGTTTCATCTAGCGGCATATAAAACTGAAGACTTGAAGGCTGAATCTGTAAAGGCAATCCTCTCACCCGTCCTTTTGCTAACTGATTGACTTCCGCTGGCGTTAGATTTGTTGTCCAAAAAGCCACCTCATCGACTTGTCCGTCATAAAAAAGAGCTGCTGTTGTTGCTGATGTTGACCTGGCACATACAGCTAACGGCGCATCACTAAAAGAATATGTTCCACTTGATGATGCAACAGATTGAGTGCCTACCGCAGTCCCGTTAAAATAAACAACACTGTTCCCACTTTCATCAAATGTAGCTGCTAAATGAGTCCACTCATCTGCACTTACAGCTGACGTAGAACAATTATTAACAGAACCTCCAGCATCATCGACCGTCTTAAATCTGATCTCACCATCAGTTCCACATGAAGATGTAATGAATGCCAGCTCAAACCTGGGTCTAAAATCAGTCGGGCCAATCTCTCCAAAAATCAACCTCTCATCACTTGGCAAAGTGTCTGGATTAATCCACAGAGAAACAGATAAATCTGTATTGGTATCAATATTGTTGTTCCAGTTAGTATCTATCCAGGCATCTGTACCATCACAGTCATAAGCTGCAAATACTGGTGTCGTAAACAATAAAGCAATTAAGAGTAAATATTTCATAAGCCCTTATCTGCCTTGATTTGATCTATAACTTCCTGCTTTGTAATAGGATTACCTGGTATCCGAACATTAATTCGTTTAACTAAAGCAACAATCACATCTTCAACTGCAATACTTAAATCATCCGCTGCATCAGAGATAAGCTGATTCTGCGCCGCCACTTCAGCTGCATCGACTGCATCTTTCTCAGCCTGATTCATCTCGACAACTTTATCGTCATTAGTACCAACTATACTGGGATCAACTTTATAGTACTTAGTAATCTGTTCAGATGTAGTCCTTGTTATAGACAAACAATCAGCTCGACTGTAATACGGTTCACCTCGAGATTGAACAACCTCTGTGATTGTTCCTCCACTGTGACACACAAAATCACCTGCGAGGGCTGGAGTAGATATTAAAAGAAATAAGATTAAATACTTACTCATAGATCACCGCCTTTCTAAACTCAACGTCAGTTCCTGAGGCAGTGTCACCTCCGTCAGCATCCCGTTCAATCTTGACTACAATAAAGTCATTCTCAGAACAACTATTTCCATTTAAAGAAGTATCAGTTAATACATCTAAAGTCCCAGCTGTCAAACTTTGAGAAGCTGAGTCAATACTGTCAGCCGCTCCGAACCCATCAACATCAATATCAGCGGCCCCATCTGACTCACATGCTATTGATAAGTCAAAGCCAACTACCTTTGATGTTGTTCCAGTAACAACTGTATAGAATATCTTGCCCTGTAGGGTTCCACCGTTATATGGAAAGAGCACATTCTCCCATTGAGCAGATTCATCAGTTGTCCCATCCATTAAGCCACGCCATCGGTTGTTAGCAGCATCAATCACCATTGGATTGCTGGTTGGTAACTTGGCCTCTTCAGGACTTAACACCCAATAGAAATTTGCATTACCTGTTAAGTCTCCGCCTGTAAATGCTGTTGCCGTTATAGTTCCATTAACATCTAAAGCTGTCTGTGGCGTTGTGCTTCCAATCCCTACATTACCACTAGTCACAAAGACAATCTCGGCTGACCCGTCATCATCTGGATCAAATTGCATACCACCCGAATTTGATTCCAACATATACCCTGCCATATCACGATCAGCTGTCCATGTTTGTGTGATATCGTCACTAAAATCAGACAAACTAATTGCTGACTTAGCTGTATAGACAAATGACCCTGCACCATCACCTACAATCAGATCACCACTCGCTATCTCATCATCTGGAAAATCAAACGTCCGATCAGCTGTCTGTGACGTTGCTGAAATCGTCAGTGAATTAGCATCATCAGAATCAAGCTGGATATTCCCCCCTGATACAAACAACGTTCCTTCAAGCTCAATGTCATCTTTAACAAATAAATCTGGCCCTGTAGCACCTGTGTCACAGTCAATGTTTGAATCATAATTAGACCAATGCGCACAAGTTACCTGAGCATTTCCAGAAGCATTGCTATAGGCGCCACCCAACGTTACTGATCTAAACATAGCTGTCGCATTACCTGTACCACTCTCAGGAATTAAAATCCTTGCAGTATTCCCACCTTCAAACCAGGCAAACTCAATACCGGGATCATTTCCGACATCAATATTCCCCTCTTGCCGAAACGCCATCGCCCCACCAAAGTCCATTGTCCCGGGGGACATGCTTGTTGAATAAATTCCTGCTCTCCCTATCTGGATGCCACCATAATCAACATTAATTACGTCTCCAAACTGAGCATCATATTCATCGAACGTACCTGTTCCAATCCCATTAACAACGAAATTCGAACCTGGAACGGTTGTTCCGATTCCAACATTCCCATCAGTTGCAAATATAATCTCGGCCGATCCATCGTCGTCTGGATCAAACTGCATTCCGCTCGTACTTGATTCAAGCATGAACCCAGCCATATCATGATCTTGAGTCCATGTCGCTACCTCTCCGCCACAACTTTGCCATTCGAAATCACCTGTTGTCGTCTCATAAGTCAAACACTCTTCATCTGAAGCTGCATCAACAGCCTTAAGGTCAGCTTCCAGAATCACATCATTTGGCAAAGCCCCCTCAGAGATAAGAGCGACAACTTCATCAGCCGAATGCCACTCAAAGTCGCCCGTCGTTGATTCGTATGTGAACACGTGTTCATCTGTTGGAGTGTCTACAACCTTCAAGTCAGCCTCAACGATCGTAGCGTCCGCCAATGAACCTTCGGTAACTTCTTCCTCAAGATCGGCTGTTATATCTGTCCCCGCATTCGGTGTAATCCAGGCGAAGTTAGTCCCTGTCGAATCATACGTTAAGACATCCCCATCACTTGCTGCATTATCGGCATCTAGATCAGGCTCAATAATCACACCCGCCCCAATAGCTGTTGTATTGCTTCCCGCAGATGCTGTCACATCACCCGTTAACGCTGCTCGTCTTAACGAATTGCTGTTAACTTCCAAAGATGCATCATCTATTGATTGAATAGACGTATCATCCGACATGATATAGTTTGTCGTATCAGCGCCATTCACATCATGGAACAAATATAATTGCTCACTTGTGTCAGCTGTCGATCCCTCACAAATGAACCCGCCACCTGTTGCCGTTGCAACAAAGAAACACTCATCAACTAACAAGCCAGGGTTGCCCGCTAACGTGTTATCCTGTTTGATGTCGTTGAAATCAACAATATCAGCCGTAATGTCTGTTGCTGTGTGATCTAAATCAGATATATCAGCTTCTGCGACTGTGATCGTATTACTTGCAGTATTGATTGTTTTGTTGGTAAGAGTGTCAGTCGTATCACGACCAACAACTGTATCAGTAGCATTAAAGAAGGTAATCGTCTTGTCCGTTGTCGCAGGATCAGCAAAAGCGACATAGGTTTCAATTGTGTTGGCTGTTGCCCCTTCAACCACGAATCCGTTAGCCGCAAATGCTAATTCATTGGCGGATAAAGCATGGTCGCCAGAAGCAGTATTGAAGTTAAAAACACTATTAACGGTATCGGGTCCACCTGCACCTCCATCTGTATGTGTAAAATCTAAATATATATTATCGGCAAAGTCGGCTGTAGTATCTATTGCCGTTGAATTAATCGTAACAACATCACCCGAGCCTCCCCCGCCGTCATCATCCGTACAACTAATATCCCCATTTGCATCAGCTGTTAAAGCTCCACCGTTAGCATTCCCTGAACAGTCGAAGCCAGCAAAGCGAATCGTTGAACCTTGTACGTGTAAGGATGCCGCCGTCGTAGTTGTGCCGATACCGACATTACCAGATGTATCAAACACGATCTCAGCACTACCATCATCATCAGGGTCAAACTGGTTTCCATTCGATGAAGACTCTAACATGAACCCTGCCATGTCATGATCTTCTGTCCATGTAGCCGTTTCTCCACCCCCACCTACACAGTCACCATAAGCACCACCATCTTCAGAGCACTTAAGAGTTCCTGCGGTAGAATCAAAATAAACCCTTGCGCTCCCCAATTCTGATGTAGACGGAGCCGACGAAAGACCTTCATAGTGAATAATATCTACATCAAGCCGACAATTCCCGTCAACAGTAGTTTCACACTGAGCAAGAGCTAATGATGGTATTAATGCTATAAATCCTGCAAATAATATTAGTTTACGAATAAAGTTGTTTTTCAATGTTCTTATCCCTTGCGATTTTGTTTAACCGTAACTCCTGGTATTTAAGATCATTTTCACGTGTCTTTAAACTACTGACTTGAGAGGCAATGCTTTTCTCTTTAGCAACAAGCTCATCAATCTTAGCCTGAGTCGACGCAGCTTTTAAATCAAGAGCATTTTCTTTTTCTTTTAAGTCCTCAATTTCACCATCTAAGAATTTACTCTTTTCCTCTAATGCTGATAATTTCTCTTGATAGTCTTTCTTAAGAATATCATTCTCAGCTTGTGAACTCTCAACTTTAGCTAATTTAGTTTTTCGTGTCTCTTCAAGTCTCGCCGACTTCTTCTCCAACTGAGCAACCTTACCTTCCCTGTCTTCAAGGTCAGCAAGCTTGTTAATATAAGAAGCCTTTAATTCAGCTAAATCAGACTTTTGATCATCTGCAATCTTAAACATCTGATTAGCTTTCTCAATCGTCTCATGAGCAGCATTGACTTTCCCCTCTAAATCACCGATAGCTTTCTTGGCCTCAAACTCTCTGTTAGAAAGTTCAGCAATCTCAGCTTCAATTCGTTTGCGCTTATCAGATGTATCATCAACAACCTGAGTTCTCTTAGCCTCAAGCTCTTTAATGTCAGACAAAAGCTGGTTCTTTCGCTCAAGAGCCTTAGCTGTCCCATCAATAACCTCTGTAGAGACATACTCTTTCTTTTTCTCTTCGATAGCATCCTGAAGCTCTCTATGAGTCCCTACAAGCTCATCGATAAGCTTCTCCAGGTTATCAACCTGCTTTTCTTTAGTTTTAATAGACTCGGCCAAAGCATTGGACTGAGTAGCATAATCAGAGACCTGTCTTTTTAATTTCTCAAGTTCTTTGTTTAAATCAGGCATGTAATACCCCCTATGCAGTCTCTGTTAAGATTGTTCCGTATACGATACCGGTTGTATTGGCGTTTGTGATTGTTACCTTAACCGCATCGCCTTTCTTGAAAATACACCGTCCTGTAGGCCTGAAGACATAATCATCCGCCGCAGATAAGTCTGTACTATCAAGCTCTGTATCGTAATTAGACCCGTTTGTACTATCAAATAAGACCTTTATCGTCTCTGTAATATTCTCTGAGGCATGAACCATAACCTCTGCTAGTGTCACGTCCTCATTAAAACCTCTTGTTTCACTCACAGACGCCGAGGACAGGTCAGTCGTAAAAGTCTCTCTATATATCGCCATTTTATTGCTCCTTATGCTATAGTTAAATTAAAACAGTTTATTTCTTAGTATAAAAATTGTTTTTAAAGTTATTCCTCATCAGAGGCCTTTCTTATCAATGTAGGACCTGTAACGTCGACCACTCTGGCACCCCTTCTTATAGGAGTCCCTACAACTCTGTCAATCCCTCTCACAATACTTTTTGCACTCTCTATAGCAGGAACACCATGCTCAATAAACTTTCCCTCTAATGCCTCAGAAAGGCTTCTTTTAATTCCAGCACCTGACATATAAATATTAACTTGTTGAAGGTCTAAATGTGATATCCAATCCCTGTAATCATCATAGAAAGCATCTTCCTTCAAAAACGAATCACTCATTTTTTTGAGAAAATCTCTTGACGCTCCTTTCTTCTCATTAAGTCCTTCCAAGAAAACTGCCTCAAGTTTCTTATCTTTCAACTTCTTTGCAAACATATCATCAATCTGTTGAGCTGACTGAAGAGCTTTAACATCATCAAGAAATGGAATCTCTTTGTTAAGTCTATCCAGCTCCATCTTCTGCTTATTAGTCAACTTAGAGTATCGACCTAAGACCTTCTCACCTGTCTTTGATTCAGGGATAAAATCATCATATAAACCCTTAGCCTTAGAATAGACTTTATTGACCTCCTTCAAACCATTGACAGACTTAACAGCACCGTCGACAAGACCTTTGTTAGACTCGAAAACAAATCTATCTGCACTCTTACCCCTAACAGAATCATCTAAAATAGTCCTGTACCGAAAGTAATCTTGTTTGGTAATTCTATTCGGAATTGGATAATTAATAACTTCCTTATGAAGCTTAAGTAAAGCTTTAACTTGTGGCGGAGCTAGTGTTATGTCAACGTTCTTTCTTATCAAACCATCCTTGTCAATCATCCCAGCTTGTTTCAAAGAACTTTTTAAAGAGGAAATAAATGACGCTGAATTAATCAACTGATCTTCCGGCGCTGAAGATATAACATTATCAAATTGCTTTCCTGCATCATCAAGGTTCTTTGTTAAAACTGTCCTAATTCTCTCACTAATTGGACCATAAGAATTGTTTAAATTCTTTTGAACCTCCTTTATAGGCTGAATACCCTTCTTTTGAACAAATTCTAAAGTATCATCAGAAACACCAAGAGAGTCTTTAAAAAACTTTTTGCTATTATCATTCAGATTGGCTAAAGCCTTAACAACACCGCTTTGGATTCTTGGAACAAGATTCTCGAATCCATAATCAGTTCTTATTTTCTCTGGCGTAAAGACCTCTTTTGCCCCTACTTTCTTTACTCTCTCCTCAAGCCAATCTGATGTCATCTTCTTAACACGTCCAGTACTCTGAATTATCTTTCGACCAAGATTTCCTACAAACTTAGCAGATTTACCTACTGCACCCTTGATTGGAGATAAAACCTTACCAGCTGCCCCAAACCCTAACTCAAGCATCCCTGCGGTCCCCATCTCTTGCAAGACATTAGCAATCTCTTCATTGACAGTAGAATCAGGACGGGTTCCTAACGCCTTTCCAAGTCCGACCTTTATAGTCTCACCAATTCCAGCACCGGCACTTCCCAAAACAGTCCGACCAGCGACAGCACCTGCGGGATGTTTTGTAATCGCACCGCCAGCAACAGAACCGACCATCTGACCGACAATATTTGGAGCTTCTGGCAAGAACTCAGCCACATCACCTGCAATATCAGAAAGCCTAAAACCTTTCGGGTCTATAGACTGTAAACCTTCAGGCCCGAAAACAGCTTCTCTTCCATGCTCTCCAATCACCGTCCCAAACCTATCCTCAAGTATTTTTCTTCTTCCCTCTGGTGTAGCTGTTCTTAATCGAAATCTCTCAGCTGGTGATAAAGGACTTTTAGGAATAACTTGCTCAGCACCGAATACAGGCTCATCTGACTCAGTAAGAGCCGATTCCGCACCTGGCTGAGACTGTCTAATCAAAAGGTTTTTGACTCTATTCTGTGTTTCAGGTGAAACATTATTAAACTTATCAGAATTAACAAAATCCTGCAGTCTTTTTAAAGTCTCTTCTTGTAACGCCATTAGTTAGCACCTATCGAATCTAAAAATTGGTTAACTTGATTATCTAACGCCTGATCTACAGCTTGATTAGACACACCAATACGTTCTACAGCAATATTTCTTGATTTAGGCTTAAATACTTCAGAATCAGAACTGAATATCCCTTGAGGATCAATTGAATTTAACATTCCACCTAAGAATTCTTCATTCGTTTCAAGTCTTTCTAAAATAATATCAGGACGACCAGCTTCAAACAAACGGACAAACGACCTTTTCTCTTCTGCAACCTTTTCAGTATCCGGAGCTTGTGCCCCAGTTCTAGCCCTTAGAACATTCTCAGCAAGAGTCTGAAACGCAAGATCAATCTTTCTTGCTTCAGTTCCTGCGGATGCCTGGGAAATTAGAGTTCCTATACCAAATGTCCCAGGGAAGGAACCAAAGATCATAGGCTCTTGCCAACCAGCAGCCTTTGACCCCATAATCTCAAGAAACGTCTGAATTTTTGACTGATCAGATACAACGTTCCCATTAGCATCTCTGCGAACACCAAGCAACTTCTTGATATCACCAATTAACTCTAATCCTTGCTTTGAACCTGCATATCTTACAGAACTCTCGCCAGACATTCCTTTTTCTCTCAAAGCACGTATTCTGTCAGTAAGATTAGTCTTAGTCTCATCTTTCACAAGACCTGTTGTCGGATCAACTTTAATCCCTGTTGTTACAAAACTATCACCAGAAAAAGGCGTACTTGAATCTTGTTGAGAGACTTTAGCACTTGGAACCTGATCTATGAATTGAGCCTGAGGGTTTTCTTTTATAGAATCTAACATGCGTCTTCTATTTAATGCATCCTCAAACTGGTTGTTATCCATTCGTACTTCTTGAGCACCTCTAATAAACTCTTCTTGAGTAATCGAACCCTCAACAAACTTGTCAGTAAAGTCAGCAAGTTGGTTCTCTCTGTCAGTTTCGATCTGAGATTGCTGTAAATCAAACATATTCTTTCTTTCCGACTCTGACAATGTCTTTATTCCAAACTCTGTACTTACCTTTCCGTCTTTTATATTCAACTCTCTAAAACTCCTCTCACGAGGAATAGGCGTAGCTTTTCTTCTTAAAATCTCACCATTCTCATTATCAACAACACGCACAGCTTCATCGCCATCAGAGAAACCAGGACTTGAACTTAACTCTTGGAATAAAGCCATCTGTCTTGCATTCTCAGCTTGAAGCCTCTCCATCTTTCGTTCTTCTTCACGCTGCTTTAACAAAAACTCTTCTTCCTTTTGTTTTCGCTCTTGAAAAACGTCTGCCAGAACAGACAACGCAGACGTTCCCTGACTAGGACGACTTGGGCCTAAGATAGACTCTAACGCTAATGTCTCTGCTAAATTTGCCATTATCCGACACCTCCCTTAGACAAACTAGTCGCTAATCTAACTAAATCAGCCATACTTGCTTGGTTAGGAACATTTCCAAACTTATGGGTATTAATTGACCCGATAAAAGGATTAGTTTCACCTAATATCGCCTGAAATGTTGAAGGACTCTTCTTTGTGAAATCCTTTAACCCAAATCCTACATTTCGACCAAAAACAGTCTCTAAACCAGCTAATGCCGCTAACTTCTCATCTCTCTGTCTTTGTTTTTCATTAAAATCTATCTGAGCTTTAGTATTCTTTAAGTCTCTCTCAAGTCCGCCAAATCTAAACGCATCTTCAACTCGTCCTCTTTCAATCCCTTCAGATAATCCTTCCAAATTAGCCAACGATGACGCCGCTGATAAGCTTCTATCCTGTGACTGTCTAAATAAATCAGCTAATGTCGTTGCGATAATATCAGACTGTTTCTCCGCTAAATCACCCTTCTCACCTAAAATTCTTGATCCGAACCGACTTCCCGTAATCGCCGACTCCCTATCGATCACATCATCAGCTTCATCGATTTCTCTTTGTAATTGCCGTTTAAATGCACTAAAACCACCGAAAGGCGTCTCAGAATCAAATGGAGCATCAACAAGCCTTGATAAGCCACCTCTGGCAGTTTCGATCCCTTCTGGAGTTCCTGATCCAAGAAGTCCAGCTATTCTGCTTAACCCTGATCTTTCTAAATCTTTAAGACCAAAATCAAATCCACTTGTATCAATCCCCTCACCTGCCTGAAAACCAGCCGGCCCCTTTCCAGTTAAACCAAAGTCAAGAAGTGCTTTTTGAGCTTCCAGCTGTTGATTTGTCAACATAGGCTGCATACTGACATCTTTTTTCTTAGTCTTAAATAGACCGCTAAGTAACCCCATTTTATACCTCTCTAGTTAGGTCTCTTCTAAAGCTATTGCTAAATAATCACATGTAAGAGTCCCTGTCGGTGACCCTGTCTTTACCCAGTTAATAATAAAACCGTCACTATGAATGCTACTGATATTTCCTTCATATTGATCAGTTGCCGATTGCCATGCATGAATAATGTCTTGCTGTGCCCCGGCTGTAAAATCCCAATTCGTTCCCTCAGAATAAACACATCTCTGATCTGATCCGCTACCGGTTCCAAACCCAATAGAAACCTCAGTGTTCCCCCCTCCAACACAAGATAGAATAAATATCAACTGTGCTGTAAATCCAACACCTGTCGCATCCGATGTTCCACTCGCATCTGCCAGGTTTCTCGTGAAACTTCCGATCTTAGTCGATAACTGATACGTCGTGTTCGTATCTGGGTCAGGGGTTGTAGCAACTTCAGAGACTTTGCTCCATTCACTGCTTCCAGCATGTAATAAAACAGACTGATACTGCTCTGCCAACCCTAACGTCGTTGCCCCATCGATCGTTTCACTTGCATTTCCATCAACTGTAACCGTTCCCGTCGCTCCAACATTCTTAATTGCAAGTATCTTACCAACTACCGTAGACAATTCAGGTAAAGTTACAGTAAAATCACCGCTAGAGGCGTCTGCTAAAATAGTATGATCTAAATCTGTTGCGCTGTAAGTGTCTGTGACAGAATTAACTTGAGGCTTAAGTAAATAATCCGTTGTGTCCCTTGACCGATTAATCAACTCATCAAGAGGCAACTTGATAGATCCCTCAATCCCTGAAGGAAATGGAATATTACCGATTCCTAACCTGTTCTCAGCCATTACATGTACTCTCTTTTAACATACCCAATAAAGAACTGCTTGATCTGACACGATCCACTCTCATTGTGTCTAAACCTCAATCGACAACTCACACCCGTATCATCCATGTACACTCTCATCGGATCAGACTCAGAAGGGAACGAACTGTCCAACGCTATCGGACTTCCTGAACATTCTGTCCACGTCTGCCCTTCATCTACAGAATACTCAACACATAAATTACCCGAACCCTTAGCCCACAACCAAACTTCCTGAAATCTCAATATCTGACCTAAATCATCAGACTTGAAATCCTTCGTTTCATAAATAGCATCAATCGTCGTTCCATTGTCAGTCAGAGAATCAACATCTGAAACCGTTGTTAGTCCGTATGTGTCACCAAAATGAATTTCAATCGCCCCTGACACATCCTGAGAACTATTCCAGCTTCCTTCCCACGAATCCCATGACCCTGAACCAGCATCCCACGAAACAGATGAACTTGTTTTAGCTAACCAACAGGCATTTAAATCAGCTCTCTCATCCTTATAGACTGCACCCGTCTCGTAATTATATTTATAGACAGTATCAGGTATTGTAGATGCCCCAATAGGGATTCCGAACCACACCTCAGTTTTGTCATCAACCAGAACTCCCCAGGACTTTGTCGCAGCATCTTTATTAATCGAGTCTCTAATCTCATCATTCGCCGTAGCCGGAATCCTATTCGAAATAGAACCATCAAACAACCTAATCCCATCCAAAGCAACAAAAGCCTGTAACCCTCTTGATATATTTACAATAGATGCATTCGCAGCTGTTCCAACAGTCTGTCGCCTATCAAATCTGAAGATTTTACTTGTCGAGACAAGAGCGCCTAAGTAAATTGCGTTCTGTTTATGAACACAAAGAAAACTACTAAAGAGATTAAGACCTGTAATATCGTCCCCATCCTCAACTAAATCAACACTTCCTGAGTTCCCCCCTGTCCAGGTCTCAGGATCAGCCGTATCACTCCACTGTACTCTCTGTGTAATATCCGTTCCACCACCTATATTGGCACAGACTAAATATGTTTCATATTCCTGAATAAACTTAGCAACCGGCGGCGAACCGCCAAGATTAGACGTATTACCGGAAGCATTCCACTTACGAATATTATCAACACCGTTTGTAATACAAAGAATACGACTACCAGACAATAACGGTACCGCAGTATCGACTAAATCTGTCGCAGCTCCCGTTAACGTTGTCCCTGTAATATCATTCCACGTTCCCGAACTGTAATGCTCGATATGATCCTGACCTACCCTGACATTATAAAACGTACCAGCCCGATTGAACTGACGCCCTCTCATGATTCTTAAGTCTGTCCCACCTATCGTAGAACCCCTGAGAGATGTCCCAACCCTCTTACTCAATAATGCACGATTGATCGTGTAATTCTTAACATTAGGACTCGATTGCTCACCAATATACTCCGCAGGCTTAGAAACATCTAACCCTTGAACTAAAAGCAACCCGCCTCGTTTATTTAATGTTACTGGCATACTATGCAGTTCTCTTCATGTTTTCATGTGGGCAATAACCATAAAACCCAATAGATGAGTTGCAATTATGGCATAGAACCCTGTATTCATCTGGAAAATCATTTTTCACAATAGAAACCATAATTTGATGTATAGATTTTGTCTTTCTCTCTTTTTGACCACCACCATTAACATTGTCAATAGCTAAAAACTCAATAGTATCTTCACCGCAACAATCGCACTTTCCGCCATACCCATCTATGATCGACTTTCTAAGAAGCTTATATCTCTCAGCTTTTATTTTCTTTCTGTGTGGTTGTTTTTCATATGACCAAGATTTCTTCTTATAACATTCTTTGCATCTTTTTGCATCTGACCTTGTTGCATAAAAAGTATTGTTGCAGAACACGCATAATACTTCTTTTTTCTTGCTCACGAGGCTCTTTTCCACATATAGACAACTATGTATGGCTGAACAATAGTGTGAGCCGAGCCACCACCTGTTGAACCTGATGTTTGATCTGATAATGCACTACCTGATCGACCTAAAGCTCTATCGCTAGAGACAGACCCACCGTTATCCATTTCAATTGTGTGAGTGTGAGCAGGAATTTCATCGACAGTCAACGTATGAGTCTTAGAACCTCCTGTCTCTTCTGCCGTATCGAAATCAGTGTCACCTGAATCAAGACCTACCATTACACGACCGGCACCGAACGCCGTCCATGTTCCAAAACCTAACAATGTTCCGGGATTTGTTGAAACAGAGGCGTTACAATAAATACTGCCAACAGGATAAAACATCTCAATAATACTAACACCGTTTATGAATAAACCTGTCGCATCGACAGTACTGGCTATAAGATTCTCGTTTCTATTTCCAATACGGGTTCCATCGGTTAAATAAAGATTCGTGTCACCTTCAGTCACATAACACAACTCAGGCGCCCCGGACCCTCCAGAATCGGTCTGTGCACCAAGAATAGGAACACCCGTTGCCCCTGTTCCAAGATCAGCCGTCTCTTGAAATGTGACCTGTAAATGCTGACCATTTCCTGCATCCTGCCCAGACGAAGGAAAGTCATGATCAACTCCAATCACCTCACGTAACTGAGTCTTTAACTCTCTAATACGATCATCGCCCTGAGAACGGTCATCTGATCCCGCCGGTGTCGTCTCATCCCATGATACTGTTGGTACACTCATTATCTCACCTCTTACTTTGTTCTTCTAAATGAAGGCCGGATAGCGTTCATCCTCTTTTGTTAAAATATCATTCCCTTAGTGATAACGTCGTATCCGACCCTTAAAATCTAAACTGAATTATACTCTATACAACTCGAGACATCTGAATCTTTCATGTAATTGTCTTCAATTTTACTTCGCCCTTGAAGATACTTTATCTCCCACCTTTCAGCCTCTGGAAAGTTCTCTAAAAGTTCAAATATCCTTTGTAATACACCATAACGCAATACCTCTCGATACTCTTCAGAGAAAGGAACAGGACTAGTCGATGAAGTTATTTCTGAGCTTTGATTAGTTGTATAGTTAATCTTAAACTCATATGTGGTCTTATCCACCGCAGGACCAACATAGATTTGATTTCCGAAAAAGACAAAATGGGCGGGAACTCCTGTATTCCTATTGGCTACAGTCGAGCTATAAACAGAATGGTAATAATTGTCATACCAGTTCTTGTCCTTCTTAATCAAAGGACGATAGGTATCATCACCGCTAGTCTCACGTACAAGTACGTTATCAACGGCTAAATTCTGAAAATCTGAAGGGACATCGATCTTAAAATCTCCCTCACTTAAAGAAGATACTAAATCAGCGGATACCGTCGCATCATCATCAACAAATATCGACTGCTTAATGTCCCGAATAGTATCGGTCATCGCCTCATAAAGCTCTGTGTCTTTATCAGCTCTCTTAAAAACTTGCTTAACATAGGTTAAAAGTTCACTTCCAGTCACAATAACCTCCAATAAAAGGCTACAGAGGACACAAAGTGCCCCCTGTAACCCGATTACTTAACTAGAAATGATTAGTCAGAACCTAAAACAGTCAATGCAATCGTTGCATTATCAAGCTCACCTGACGCTGAACCTGTTGCATTATATGATGCAACCGTAACCAGGTTCTGGTTAGCATCAATTGTAGGCTTAACTGTCATTAAGTCTGCATCCATTCCACCTGTAATAACACATCCTAAAATCGCAACAACAGTTGTAATACCATGTGTTGCCTGCGCAAAAGCAATCTCGTCTGAACTGGACGAAAGATTAGCTGTTACGGTTACCAATTTATATGCTCCGGCAAACTCAGTATTCTTTACCAGAGTTCCTGTAATTCCTGCCATGATTTCACTCCTTTAGTTTATATTGTTAGCTTGTTATTTTTAGCTTATATCCGTTGCGCCAGTATCAACAGCAATTACACCGTAATCGATGCTATTAAACGTGGCTTTCTGAATTCCGCCCATATAGCCAACTGCATAACCTGTCTTATTTTCATAGTCGAAAGTCTTCTCAACCATGAACGTAGGAGCTGCACCACGACCTTGAGGTGAAGCATTAGCCATTAACGCCGCCTGAGAACCACACAACAACGCTCTAAACGCCTGAGCATTTGCAGATGTTCCGCTAGTTCCAAACGCAGACGACGCTTGACATACAGGAACAAAGTCAGACTCATGAAGGATAACATTATCCCAGACACCTAAAGCACCTGTGAAAATTGGGTTGTTATCACCACGATTCTGAGCATCACGCTGAGCTTGCGCCCATGTTGAACCTGAAGCAATCTTTAAGTCAACTGCCTGCCATGGGTGTACAAACATTACATAATACTGCTTTCCATTGACACGAATTGGTCTAATTCTAGGTCGACCTGATACTGTTACCTTAGCTTTCGCCTTAGCTTTAGTAATCAAAGACGTTGTTAAGATATCTGTCGCCTCTAAAGAGTCTAGCCCGTTAGTATCCGCACAGAGATATCTTGCCCCGGAACCGGACGACTCATCATCTGATGGTACCGCATCCGGTGTATTACTCCAGGCCGCTCGACCTGAATAAGCTGTACTTCCAACATCCTGCAATGTTGTCGTAGACACACCACCAAGCTTCATGAAAATCTGCTTTTCAAGAAACTCAGCAATCCAGACTTTACCATCGTTCTTAGCTTCTTCACGTGTATTGTAAGCCGCTTTTTGAGTGTCCAACTCACCTTCAAGACGCTCAGCATTACGAATCTGGTCAATTAAAACAACATCAGAGTATGTACTCTTCTGCTCTTCCTGACCCTCTAACTCGTTGTCACCTGTAACACCGTCTCCGGTAAGTTTATAACCGATACCAAAGGTAATTCGATCACCTTTGTCTTTCTTAAGGTCTTCTTTCACCTGAATGATACTGTCTTTACCGGTACTCATCATTCCATCACCAAGTTGCTTAAAGAACAACTCAGTCATCGCATCACGGAATAACTCTTTATCCCATAACTGCTTTCTTAACGCACTAATCGTTTGAGTATTAGCCATCTTACTAACTCCTTGTTTTTAATATACTATTGATGAAGTAACCGCCTTCTATGTTCGTCCGGTATCTTCATAAAATCCTCATTACTCATATTCACCGCATCTTCGGGAGTTAATTCTGCGTAACTCTTCTTTACCCTTCCTCCACCGCTCCCGACGCTGGCTGAAGATGGCTTTTTCTCGCTATTTTTAATTATGCGCTCACTTGTACTACTAACTGTTTTCTTGTCTTCCTCTTTCGGCTCCGACAAGTCTTTATATTTATCGCTAAGCTTTGCTATATCAACGACAAGATCAACCACATCTTTCTCGCTCGTCTCCTCGTCAATTAAAGCTTGCTGTAAAAGTGTTCTGTACCTCGGCTTCTCATTAACAACCTCTTGAGCTATATTTAAAACTTCATCAAAATGATCAACCTCTACCCGACCAAGCTGCTCTGCATCCTGTAATTTCTCCTGAACATACTTAGCCTTCTCGTCACTTAACCCCTCTTCCTTCTCAGGCTCTACTTTCTCTTCCTGCTTCTCTTGAACGTCATTAATGATCGCCTCTAAGTCCTCAACCGTTAAATTTTCTTTCTTTAACGTTTCTTTAATCCGATCTAACTTGATCAACGCCCCTTTATTCTTTACAGCGTTTAACTCACTCTCACTCTCTAAAGACTGGCGTCTCTGTAACTCGCTCTTCGCTTGCTTATACAAACCCTTAGAATTATGGTAAAGAGCTTTAACGTACTTCGGGAATTTCCTGAACTCTTCAGGCTTATTAACAAAGACGTCATGTACTTTCTCGAAAGAATCTAAGGTCTCTAAAAGGTCTTCCTTTTCTTTAACCTCTTCCTTCGGCTTTTCCTCTACTTCTTCTTTGTTCTCTTCTTCGACTTCTTCTTTGAGCAACCCATGTTCTTTTGCCTTTTCTATCTCTGTTTCGGTTACACCGTCTTCCCGTAATTGGTCCTCATCTAACTTATCGACCACATCCGGACTTTCTTCACCAATTTCGACATATCCCTCGTCGGTACTCTCTTCGTTTGTTTTTCCATCTTCCGGCATTGTTCTGTTCCTTTCGTCTCACTGGACGCTTGTTCAACCATTTCTTTTATTGCCTGCCCTGCTACAGACATTCTTGATAACTTTATACTGGTATTAATAAACTTTTCTCTCTTTTGTAAGAGATCACGTCTTAACATTCTCTTTTCAAACACCGCAAACGGTAATTTAGTCTGATTCTGTCTTATCATATCTATCCAGGCCGCCCGCATCCGTTCATAACGGTTCATTCTTGGGTCCCACACACTCTTAACTCTTTTACTCTTAGCCGGCATTTACAGACTCCTGCGCTTGTCTCTGTGTCTGAATAGACGCTAATATCTTTTTCTTCTGAGACTCATCTAACAAACTCTCATTAATAATCGACTCAGGCGGTATCGGCAACCCCTTCTCTGCCATCTCTAACAACATTAAATAATTCGTATACTTAACAGTCTCGTTATAAGGCCCTTCACCGATACTGACATCAAACCTTTGAAAACTCTCATCCCCTAAAATCTTATTCAGTATCAACCGAAGCTCATTCGGATCAACATCCTCAACCATATTCCCCGACTCATCTGTGACAATCTCACCCGTCTCATCAACCTGAGGACGTGAAAAATGCTCCTGTATAAACGCCTCACCTAACACCTTCGCCGCTGTCTCTACCGTATAAATCTCACTTAACTGTGATAAGACAAACCGTCCGATTATCTTCTTAGTCTTCCCGTAATTGTCTAACATCTCCTGAACCATCACTAACCCCTGCCGCTGCTTTAACAATATCGCACGACCGGACTGTGATTGTGAGTCATTAGCTAATAAATCAGGATTAACACCCGACGTTGTCTTTATCTCATTAATCCTTTCCGACGATAACGCCATATGACCCTGTGGTAACGGTGCAGGCGCTAAACGGAACATCTCAGCACTGACAATCCCACCCGTCTTCTCAGGATCATACGTCGTTACAAATCCAGGTGAACTTCCCAACGTCTTGAACTGCTCCATATTCTTCTTAGGCATCATCTTCTCAGGGAACATCCAACCACTATTCGCCGTACTATTCAAATGACGTAACTCTAATGTCCTCGACTTATTCAACTCAATCTGTAAATCTTTTAACGCCCTCGCTATCCCCTGTATCCTCAACGTCTCCTCAATAAAATCAACTGAAAACCGCTCAGCAAAGAAAGGAACAATACTATAACCCTTCCATTTGGGATAAAACCAGGCCACCTCGTCGGACATTTCCTTCGCACCAACGATCTGCTTTAACCTTATCTCAGGAACTTTCTTTAGAATAATCACAGGATCACTGAACTGTCCCGTCGCTATAAACCCTTCCGCCTCACTCTTTGTGTCAAACTCAACTAAACCACCCGTCGCCTTATCCACTACATAAAAAATGTCTTTAGGCGATTTATAGTAATACTCGAGAAGGTCATATCCCTTTCCTCGACTCTCTCCAGATACCCTATGCTCTTCATCAAACTCATAATCCTGCGTCTGAATCTTATCTGCCACCTTATCCAGATCATCAAAGTTGACCTTACTAAATCCAGATCCATCAATCTCTTTCTCCTTGTCAGGAAATAACTCTAACAACTGATCCTTACTTAAATCATACGTCATCTTGATCAAATACCTAGAATCAGATAAATCATACTCTTCACTACTCGGATCATAAAAAATACGGTTAGCACTGATCTTTCTAAACTTTAACTCACCATTAATCAAATTATACGTATAGTCTAAATACGGTTCGATATAACACAAACCACCTGTCACACCCTCTTTAAACTGCTCACTCTGCTTACTATCTAAACTAGCCCGATGATTCGCATGCTTTAACAACCGTGATACAATATCACCCGCTAACTCATCCTCATCACCGACGGGGAATGCCTTTAAATCCGATCGGCTCTGTCTCTCTATTCCTGTTATGATTTTAATAATTGGCTTGATCTGATTGATCGTTAATGGCGTGACTCCAGCTTTCTCAAGCTTTCGTGAATCTTCATCGTCCCACTGCTTGCCTAAAGAAAACTTGAAGTCTTCCTGTATCTGCCTATGCAACGGGCTGAAATGATTTGACGACTGTCCTAAATCTCTATAAACATCTTCTACAGATATTTTCTTAGTCATAGAATTCTCTTTGTTTTTAGTTTGTGGAAATGTCGGCGAATAGCCGGTAAGACATGTCTCAACATAAGTTGAGCGTTTTCGATATGTAAAATCGGTAAGACTTTATATTTAATTAGTAGCATAAATTTACTGGATGTCAATGTTTTTCCACAATTCCTTTAACTTCCCCTTCCTTTCAAACGTCTGGAACGGGAACAATCCCCTCATCTTTTCCAACAATTCTTTCTTGTCTTTAGGGTGACACGCTGCCAATACCGCCATAATCGCCCAATTATCAGGATGCTTATCTAACACGTGTCTCAAACACTTCTCAGCTTCCGCATACTCTTCTCGTGCCATATGACTACGGGCTATAATCAAATACGGTGATATGGCATTCCTCTGATAATTGAAATGATACTGATATAAAGTCGGGTTGTCCATAAACTGACACATTGACATAACATAATGATAACCCATCCACACACACCACACACCAACCAACCACCACGGCATAAACGACGCCACTGCCAACCATAACCCTACACCCGCCAACAAACAATACCTCGGATGAGCATGCTGATGCAACGTTATCATATTACTGAACGGCGCCATAAAGATTAGAAACCACCAACACCCGAACCTTGTCCCCTCAAACCATAATCCCACCATACACAGGAATATTACACCGCACCCTGACCAGAACCACTTATCCCTTTTAAAACATTCCCTAGTCTCATACGTACTGTTTCCTAACGATTGCATGAAATCCTGGAACATAAACGTCTTCTGCGGGAATAACAGTAACCATGCATAATACCCGTACGTCTTTAACGCCAATATCACCTTAAACGGATAAGGGCGACACATAAACTTGTTTCTCGGCTGCTTACGTTCCTTCAACGTCGTACTATAACAATGATACACATACCACGCCGCACCTAACAGCACCAAAGACACCCACCATATATCAGTCATCGCCGCATACATCAAAAACGCCGGTATCCCACCTATCTGTAATAAAATAACAAACAGATATAAGAACATCCCCCATGCACCCAATCCAGCCATCCACAGACACAACAATATCGTTAAATTATACCTCCTGCCATTACGCCAGACACCCACCATCAACGTGGCCGGACTTAACCCCCACAACATCGCCGTCTTTAAAGACTGTTCATTACCACCTAAACAATACCAGATTGACCAGATCACCATCAAGTGAATCACTATCACAGAGAAACAATCAAGCTTGCGATTATCAAACATCCATGCGCCGTAAGTCCTATGCTTAACCCACGTTAACCACTGATCCGGCCTATACGACGGAAACGGCTTTCTGTGATACGGCTTTAACTGCTCGTCAACGATATCTTCATAATGGATTGTCGGCAATAGTAATAACAATAAACCCAGAAGATAATAGTAAATCAATTTGCTGGTTCCTTTGCCGGATAAACGCCTAATGACTTCTCAAGATATTTACAGGCATTTTTAATATATACCTCATTTCCACCATGATTATAACCCGAACCTTCTTTAACTGATCGATAATGAACGAATTCGTTTATTTCATTAGATAATTCTTCGTCGAAATGGAATATCTTATATTCACCATCCTTACGAAGCACAGCTAATGCATTGTTATGATCTACTAATGATATCTTCAAAATGGACCAAACCTATTTAACTTGTTATCTATTTCCCTAGACCAATTCTTTATCTTTGTCACTACATCTAAACACACACACAACACCACAACACCGCTAACAACTCCTACAAGAAATAATACTGTATTAATCACCTAGATACTCCCTTGCTATCCGTATTAACGAAGACGGTAAATAATCCTCATCATTTAACTGGAACCGGTCAGGATGCCTATCATTCCATTTGTCATATGAACAGGCTATCGGCATAACATCCCAATCATCACCAAACGCCCAAATCATACAATTAACCATCTTTCCTTCAGGAACACCGGCATGACTCATTATAGATACAATATCTATTGTCCCATCGCTTTTGAAGTACATTCGTCACCTTTGGGCTTTATGCATCCCTCATAACATCCATATGCAATTCCTTCTCCCTACAAGCAAGATAAGTCTTAAATGCCTTCTCTTCTATGGAATAATGCTTCTTTGGAGCCTTAATAATACCATCTTCAGCAATTTCAACACCCCACATCACACCGTCACTCCCAGTCATAGCCTCATTCTGTTCTTTCTTGATATTCATGTATTGCCTCCTATCATGTATTGCCTCCTACGCCGGCATTGGATCATAATCCGAATCATAACTCTCTGCATACATATCAACCTTAACATTCCTTAACGGCTCATACTCTTTGTCTATAGCCCATTGATACATTACCCATGCCATCATTCTATCCGGTGACCTTCCCAATCTGTCCTTAAGATCGGAATTGTCCTCAATCTGTATTAAACCTCTTTTATTCTCAAAGTACTTAACTTCGAGTAATTCCTCAATCAATAACTCATCATTGGGAATATGAGCCTCCCCACGTTCCAACCGTTCCTTTGCCGTAAATATAGCCTCTGCTCGTAAATTCTGATAATTGCTAGGATTCTTCATCCCGTCTCTGCTGTAATTCTTTGAACCATGAAACTTAATAATATTATACTTGTTGCTTATGAATGGTATCTTTGCTAACTCTTGCCATGTGCCTATCCCTATCCCATCACAGTCAATAACAATAAAATTAGCGTCCTGCTCTTCAGCCATCTTTACACAGTCTATAGCATTCTGCGAAGGTGTGCTGATATTACGAATAATAGCATCACACACTAAACCACGTTTACCGCCATAGATAACGTTATCGTCTGCGCCTTCACCGGCTACATCCATTGAAACACCGTTATTCCATTTTTTACCTATGATAACATCCCGTTTAACTCCAGCCTCTACCAAACCACGTGAAAAGACGTTATTAATGGATTTATCGGGAACCTGTCCCAATACTCTCCCTTGCCAACGGGGATCATTCTCACCCCATTTGGTTCGTTTATCCTCTACCCAGTGATGTGAACATAATCCGGGGATTATTGTATCCTTGTGCTTATAATTGGGATTATCTAGGCAGGAGAAGTTAAAGACGATGTTATTCTCTTTGTCTCTAAGACCTTTAGCAAACCTTCCACTTGCTCTTGTGGGATTACCTAAGAAGATTACAAGCACATTCTCATTAGTTGTTACGGCGTCTATCTGGTCAAATATATCATCCTCTATAGCCTGAGCTTCTGTTACTATCACACACACACTTGGAGCATGAAAGCCTTGAAACTTACCACCACCACTGACTTTGGACGCTCCGGATTCCTTTGTCGTAAACCCTATTAAATACCACTCTCCCTTTACTATCTCAATGTATGGATCAGTGTATATCTTACCGCCTAGTTCTTCAGGTCTGTTTGACCAGTGACGGAGAGTCTCTCCCCACATAACCTTTTTAACCTGTCTTTCGGTAGGGGCTGTCTGTATGACTATACTGGACTTGTAACAATCAAGGAACCAAAGACCTATACCACCACAGATATAGTCTTTACCTAGTGAATGGCCAGATGCAATGTATATGTGTTTGTGCTCTTTAATCGCCCTAGGGCAGGCATTGAGTAGATCGTCTTGCAGTTTCCATATCTTATTAACACCAAGAACGTCACGGAAGTAATACTGTGGCTTCTCTTTCCACCTATTAAGCAACTGTGATGTTTGGTTCTTCTTGGGATCGTTCATGTAATTGAGAGATTAACGTTAAGTGATTATGAGTGGAGTTGTCTATTAATGGTCTATCACCTTCAACTTCTTTGCGCAATTGATCTAAAAGGTCGGCTTTATCCTTCTTTGTCTCTCCAGCATTTTCAATCATTCGTTGTAACTCGTGTATCCTCTTAGACTTAGGCCAAGCTACTCTAGGGTTGACGAAAGCAGAATTAGCATAAACTATTTGCTCAACTCGCCTTGCAGATATTTCGAGTTTACGAGACGCAACTATTTCCTCCGGTCTCTTACCCTGTATATAGTCCATACAAATGGCAAAGTCTCTTACTCTATTCTTGCCTTTTATCTCTGAAGGAACCTTCATATTTGGTAGGATTCTCCGATGTTATGTTAACTACGTTGTTTGTGATTGGGTTAAACATCTTTTTCCCTTGATACACTCTTAGGAAGAAAATTATGTTACACAAACAACGATAGCTAACACTTTTGGCTATTAAATACCTTGGACTGTTAGAGTCCTCAGCTCATTCCCGTTTATCAAGGTCGGGGGGCGATGGTTATACCCAATTTTATCACTCGCCGGCTTCCCCTCTGGTATTCGGTAAACACTGTTTTGGCTTTATAGTGCGAAACACTGGAGCAAATGCACTCAATAAGGGCTTGAAAATTATTTGGATTATTTTAAATAAAGCACTTGACTTCACTTGAGTTTGCTTGTATACTTTAAATGTAAGCAGAAAGCAATCAAACAAACAACCTTTAAAAAGGAGCAAAACAGATGAATAAACGTAAACCAAATAACCGCAAGCCCTTCCTTATTGTACTACTAAACGGGTTAGTTGTCAACACAATCAAACTAGGGCTCGGACTTGCCTTGATCTTTTTAAGTCTCGTAACTCTCTCAAGTGCTGAA
>JAAOEI010000150.1_pt1 | contig 28726 bp, 32 predicted proteins | sample 7059261 | NCBI WGS metagenome assembly JAAOEI01 (sample SAMN14008812, study PRJNA610033) | viral metagenome | isolation source: viral particles filtered from seawater | place: China: Hangzhou Bay, Yangshan Deep Water Harbour | collected 2017-10-31 | reverse complement strand
ATTGGAACACCACCCAAACCTGGCATGACTCTTGCTTGGAACCCCAGACCCCATGCACATTCCATGCCACACTCCTGGCCCGGCCCATGCATGATGCAATCCCCGCGCCATCCCGTCCCACCCATCCCACTTTTCCATCCTACTCTTATCCACAACCCCATACTTCAGTACAATACGATTTTCCTTGCATCCAGGACCCCGGACCCCTATATTCAAATCACAACGGGAAAGGAGATCCAATGGCCAAGCGGTTATACACGATACGGGGTAACGGCGAGACACTATGGGTCCTTGCTATTTCCTCTGCTGACGCCTTTTCCCAAGCCCGCGAGATACTCCGCCGGGTTGGCAAGGACAACGGAATATACACGATAACGTCTATTGTCTAGTCTACCCTACCCTCCCCAGCCAGCCCCGTATCCGGTAGCCAACCCGGAGCGGGGCTTAAGGGCATGAAAGGATATGGTATGAGTGTACGTATGGGAAAACGGGAAAGACGGGCTGCGCGGGCCTACTATGCCATGCGTGCGGCCATCGATGCCAAGGTACCAGAAGTGGAACGATGCGCGGACAATGTTCGCACCATGTACCGCGATGGCCAGCTTGACGTTTTCATCCACCCCAAGCCCCTCGCTTGGCACTACAACGGGAGAACCGCATACCGCATACGGCGCGGCAAGTAGGGGTAGCGTAGTAGCGTAGATCATAGGCCGAGTGTTTATCACCGGCCAGCGTAGAGACTGGTGGTAAGGGCGGTTTGTCCTACCTTTACCACTAGGCTGTAACGCCTAGACCCTCGGGGTTACGCGTGTAGACCGTAATCAAGGGCCGGTATCAGTATCCTTGCTATCAATGCCACAAGTGTCGGCTGATAGGTGAGACAAGGGTATGGGTTCCCGTCCGTCCGTGGCGAGTAGTGACGGGGCATGGTGCTACCATCCCGGCTTGCTTGGTGCCTTCATTGGTGCCTTGACGGCCTAGGTAGCTTCCCAGTCTGTGGACCCTCTTGGTCCGTGGCATTCTCGCCAGCGTATCCCCTACATATCTTTTCGTACCACTAGGTATGCGCCAGCCTCCAACCTATGGAGAATGTCGCATGACTGCAAAGTTTGAAACCTATCTGTCCCGTGCGGAAAAGTCCGTCAAAGGCGTGGCCGACAACTATCGGAAGGCTGCATACATCGCCATTGAAAACTTTGGAAAGCATGGGGATTTGTCCCTCTGCCAGCGTGTTCTTGACAGCATGAAGCATGAAAGCCGGGCTCGCGTTGTGAAACGTTCCGGCTTCCTGACATGGCTTTTCGCTTTCGCCCCCATTACATGGGCGATTGACGAAAACGGCAAGCCCAACCTGAAAACCCTTGTGAAAGACAAGGGTGACAATGCCGTGACCCTTGATCTCAAGGGCGCGCTTAAGGTTGATTTCTGGACCTACAGCGCAAACAACGATGAGCAAGTCACATTCAATGGCGATGAAGTCATTGAAGCCGTGAAGCGCGTCATCAAAAAGTACAGTAGTGACCGGTACCATGCCAAGGACGATGGTGCCGATACCCTTGCCAAGCTTTCCGGCTTGGTAGCCGCCAATTTCTAAATAAACCCCAAGGCTGGCGCATACCTAGTTGTCCGAAAAACGTGGGCATGGATCGGACAATCCAGGTACCCGCGAAAATTCCGTAATGCCATATTAGTGGGCAGCCCAGGCCTAATCCATAGGAGTGATCATGGAATTAATCGCCATCCTCTACATCTTGTGCATGGGTGCGGTGATAACCGCTACTGCTTGTGCTGCGTCAATCGTGATAACCCTAATCCGTGGGAGGTAGCATGTTGATCGCTTTCGTCACGCTAGGTTGGTCGGCGCTATTCTTTATCGGCAATCATGCTTTGTACCGCATTGGTATTGGTGAGGTGGATTATACGTTTGCCGAGACCATTGCCTTCATCAATCTGTGGGTGTTGCTACAGGTCGCGGTGTCGGCATTGCTCACCCTTGTCATATCGGAGGGTAAGCGATGAATGATGAATTTGCACGAGCCCATGCCCTCTTTGACCAGAGCAGTGAGGCGTGCCGTCAATGTGACTTCGCCTCAGAGGGTGTGTGGTGGGGCCAGGGCCGTTGTACCCTTGGCCAGATGAAGTACGACCATTTACTTGACTGCCCAATCCTTACGCTAACTTTCTTTACAGAGGAGTAGACCATGACCAATTCCGTAGTGTTCCATCAGGATGCCTCGCACGATGAAGCCCGGGTAACTTTCGGTGGGAGTACCACCATCATTGACCTTTCCGGGTACGGCCAGAAGAGCAGGTCCCATTTGGTCCTTCGCCTATCCGATTGGGCGTTGCGTGGCTGTGTCGGATATCCAAAGATAGAGGAGTGACATGAAATATGAACTGACCAATGAGGTAAGAACGATTGACGGAGTGACCCTCTGCCGGATACGTGCATTGAGAAGTTTCGATTGTGTCGAAGAGGGGGGCCTTGGGGGATGGGTGGAAAAAGAAGGTAACCTGTCCCACGATGGAGATTCGTGGGTCTACGGGAATGCGTGGGTCTACGGGGATGCGCAGGTCTTCGGGAATGCGAAGGTCTCCGGGGATGCGAAGGTCTCCGGGGATGCGCAGATTACTGAAGGGTCGATGATTGATGAAGGAGAGTGGTATAAAATACGAATTTACCGATGATGAAAAAACGGTTGACGGCGCGGGTCCTCGGGAATGCGCAGATTAATGAATAGTCAATGATTGAAGGAGAGTGACATGGCTGTATGTCATGAATGCGGGGGGGATGGATACTTTGAAGTTGAGTACACTGTGGGTGGCGTCAACTCCAATGGACCATGGCAGGGGTATCGTACAGGGAGGGAAGAGTGCCCCGAGTGTTTCGGGAAGGGGTACACCCTGCACTCCCCCAATTGCCCCTTCTGTGATGAGCACAAAGGGGACCCGATGATGCCCGCCCACCATGCCTCCCGCAATTGCCGCAGTGGTGGGAAGGATCATTGCACCTGCGACGTTTGTTATTGACATGGCAAGCGTAAAGAAAGGGATACTCTCCAGGTCTCCCCAATGGTGGCGTCACCTTCGGGACTGGAAGCGTGTGTTCTGGAAGAAGGAACGCAAGATGACAAGGAAAGATATCAGGAAACAGATGGGGCAATAAGGAGTCCTGACATGAATGGAAAAATCATCCGCCGACTCGACCGCGCCGAAGGCGGTATAACACCCGAAGAAAAAGTCCGTATGGATGAGCACGCAAGACTCTGGATCGCACGAGCCATGCGTACCGACCCGATTGAGCCGGGCAAGATAGTCCCGGCCATCAAAAGTTTGTACGCTGCGGCGGGACTTAAAGAACCTCGCGTCGTTATTGTACCGTCCCCGCTGGTGATGGCGTTCGCCTATGGCGCGGCAACGGAAATATGGCGCGTGCGAAGTGCAACGGACAGCGCAACGGCCGACGCAACGGCCAGCGCAACGTACAGCGCAACGGCCAGCGCAACGGCCAGCGCAACGGCCAGCGCAACGGCCAGCGCAACGGACAGAGCAACGCGCAGCGCAACGGCCAGCGCAACGTACAGCGCAACGCGCAGCGCAACGGCCAGCGCAACGTACAGCGCAACGCGCAGCGCAACGCGCAGAGCAACGGACATAGCAACGGACAGAGCAACGTACAGCGCAACGGCCAGCGCAACGGCCAGCGCAACGGCCAGCGCAACGGACAGAGCAACGGCCAGCGCAACGGCCAGCGCAACGGACAGAGCGGCAGAAGCCTGCGTCATGTTGGCGGGAAGGGGAGGGCTTGAAATCGCCAAAGGATGGAGCGCCGCATACCAAGGCGGAAACATGTGGATCGCGTGGGATTCTTACTTGACTGCGGCCCGAGACATCCTTGGTCTGAGGCTACCGTCGCATGGCGCGTACAAGTATTGGGAGGACGCTGCGATCCACGGCGGATTTCGTGTCCTGCACCCCGAATTTTGTATCGTATCCGACTTCCCCGAGGTCCTGAAGGTCGATGACCAGAACCGGCCGCATTGTGAAACGGGGCCATCTCACAGATGGCGGGATGGTTGGTCGCTTTATCACTGGCACGGCACGGTGGTACCCGAAGAATGGATCGAAGATAGGGCATCGCTGACGCCTGAAATCGCGCTGAAATGGGAGAACATCGAGCAGCGCCGCGCCGCCTGTGAGATACTGGGCTGGGCGAAGGTATTGGCAGCACTCAAGGGCGAGACCATCGACAAGGACGACGACCCTGAAATCGGAGAGTTGATCGAGGCATCCATCCCCGGTAGCGGCAAGGAGCGTTTTCTGCGAGTGCTCTGCGGCACAAAACGGGAGTTTGTTCTCCCTGTCCCCCGCGAAATGAAAACGGCACTACAGGCTAATGCATGGACGTTCGGCTTCGACGACATGCGCCAGTTCTTCAAACCCGAAGTCAGAACCTAAGGAGATAAACGATGAAGACTTTCAGGAATACCTGTGCTCAAGGTGATATCTATATTCGCAGGATCGATTCCCTGCCGTCCAACACTGTGCCTGTCCCACCCGATAATGGGCGGCTGATCGTGACTCACAGCGAAACCGGGCATCATCATGTCATGGAGCGGGAGCACGTAACCATGCACCGTCTGCCCGACAGCATCATGGACTGCTTTCTTGTGGTCGATGAACCGACAGCCCTTGAACATCTGCGCCCGCACGATACCCATGAGCCGATCATGTTCGACAAGGGAATCTATCATGTCCGCCGGCAGCGTGAGTATACGCCGGAAGGCTGGCGCAAGGTGGAAGATTGAGCAGAATGGAGAAACAAAATGATTACTATCCACCTTCATTCCGATCTCCATCTGGAGTTCGTGGATACCCGTCTGCCCGGTGGGGATGTGCTCCTCCTTGCTGGAGATATCTGCACTGCCCGCCATCTTGACAGGGAAATTCTTCAACCTGGGACCAAAGGGTCAGCATACCGGGACTTTTTCCGTGATTGCGGAGAGAAGTATCGGACTATCCTGATGGTCCCCGGAAACCATGAATCGTATGGGCACAATGTCAGTCGTGTTGTTCACGATATGTCAGCCCACCTCCCATCTAACATGGTCCTGATGGACCAAGGGGTTTGTGAGATTGACGACTGGATCTTCATCGTGGGTACCTGCTGGACTGACATGAACAAGGGGGACCCTGTGTCGATGTCGGTGATCGACTGTGGGATGAACGACCACCATGTCATCCGGTATGGTGACACATATCGTAAGTTCACCCCTGCCATCGCCACCCACATCCATCGTGAATTTATCCGCTGGTTGAAGGTGCAACTTGCCGGGTACTCGGATCGTAAAATCTTCGTGATGACCCACCATGCCCCCACAATGGAGAGCATCCATGAAAAGTACCGGGGTGAACACCACTTGAATGGGGCCTTTGCCTCCGATCTCAGTGAGCTAATCCTGGATCATCCCCAGATAAAGTATTGGGCGCATGGACACATACACACCCCTTCTGATTACATGGTGGGGACCACGAGGGTTATTGCCAATCCAAAAGGGTACACCAGTGAGGGTAATGAAGGATACAACATCAACTTTTCACTTGATCTGGAGTGACACATGATCCCACATAAAGTTGAGAGAGAAGTCCACGTCGGGGGCACGGGGAAAACCCAGGCCTTCACCCTTACCATGTCACCCCACATGGCATCACTACTCTCGGATAAGCTGTACTCTGACAAGGTGACAGCAGTGATCCGGGAGTATTGCTGCAATGCCCGGGACAGTAATGTACAGGCAGGTAACACTGCCCCCATTCATGTCCATCTGCCCACCCTTGTTGAACCTTGGTTCTCTGTTAAAGATCAAGGGGTTGGCCTGACATTCTCAGAAATCGGTACACTCTTCTGTACGTACGGTGCCTCCACCAAGCAGGGGGATAATCAGACCACGGGTATGTTCGGGGTGGGGAGTAAGGCATGGGCTGCCTACTCCGATCAGATGACTGTCACTGCAACCAAGAATGGTGTCACCGAAAGGGCCTCGTGTTTCAAGGACTCGGATGGGATGCCCACGATGGCCAAGATCGGGGAGACAACCCTCACCCCCGATGAGCCGAATGGGGTGACAGTCCAGATCCCTGTGGGATGGTCGGATTTCTCCGAGTTCCAGAGGAAGGCAAGAAAAGTCCTGGAGTTTTTCTCCCCGCAGCCCACATTCAATGTCAAGGATTTCAAAACCGGGAATGAGGATGCCTCCCCACCCCTCCTGAAAGGAGATGTATGGGAGTTGAGAAATGCCAACGAGGATACATCTATCGTGGTTACCGGGCAGGTACCATACCGGGTAGATCGGAGTAGACTGGGTGAGGATTTTTACCCGTTCAACCTCGTTGTCAGGGTACCCCTTGGTTCAGTTGATATTGCTGCCAGCAGGGAAGAACTGTCATTCAATGCACAGACCACTAAGTTCCTGTCTGAGTATATGAAAAAGATATGTGAGGAGATCACCTTAAAAATCAAGGACACCTTTGATTCTTCCAGTCTGTGGGATAAGTCCATATTCCGGTCAAGGTACTTACCTTCATGGGTCTCGCATGAGACTGCTATCCCTACTTTGATACAAAAGTTATCGGCTGACTATGTTGAATTGAAGTGGGCAGCCAAGGTCAAGTACGATGAAGTAAGTGCCTGCCTTCTTGACAACCATATTCTCAGGAGAGAACGGGTACCCCTTGGGTTTGGGAGGACTATCGACTTTGCCTCCCCGGTATTCAGGGGGGGTAAAATAAGTATTCTTCTACTCCCCTCGGATCAGGAGAATGTTGTGGCCCGGGTCAAAGCAGCACACCGGGAACTGTGTAACACGGCAGGTTATCTCTTGATGCGGTACCCACCTGGGGAGGTTGATCTTGTCAAGGAGTTGCTCGGCTCCCCCCCGGATGATATCTTTCTTGATCTGTCCAAGTACACCGATGACGATCTTGGAACAGTCGGGGTATCTCTTGTAAAGAAAGCGAGGAAGAGATCGCTCCCTGCGTACCTGATGAGGTTCACTCCCCAAACCATCAGGTACCGCTCATTGGAGAAAAGTCAGTTTGTTCCGGTGACAGAGGGGGAGGTCCCCCCTAGTGGGTACTACATCACGGTAAAGGATAACAGGATTGACCACCCAAAACTAGGGATGTCTGACGCCTCCACAGCGGTTTCTTTCCTGACTAGGGGAATGTTCACCAAGTTTGACTCCCCGATTTTTGCAATCCACAGCCATAGAGTGAACTGGTTTGCCACCCAGAAAGGGTGGATAAACTTGGCCGATGAGTTTGATCGTTGGTGTTCCAATCTACTCGACAACCCAACGTACCTACGTAAGTTCATCATGGAAAACGACCCACCCCCTCTTGCCTCCTTGGAGACGGAGTTGACAAAGTTGGTAAAATATGGTATCATAGGGCATGAGTGTGATAAGATGTTGGTTAGTTACTACCATCATCTAAAGCACATTGGAGGCAATAGAAGGAAGAACTGCTTGATGACTTCTCTATACACACCAGAGGCATTAAGATGCCGCATTGGGCAGATACAGAAGGATCGTGATGCCCGGTATAGTACGTGGTCTTTAACGTGCAGAGAAAAGGTAGTCAAGAAGTACCCATTACTTGCTCTTGTCTACAATCAGAGAATGCCTAGTAAAGAGTTGGAAGAGTCCAGGAATACCCACATAACCAAATACATGGAGAAAATCAATGAGCAATGCACACATCATAACGCCTGACCAGATCACCCTCTTTATCGAGGGGGAGATGTACAATGTTCCTCGCTCTTCCCCACACTTCGGGAAGATCAAGGAACTACTTTTGACTGCTGTCCCCACCCCTTGGGATGACATTGAGATGTTGGCCGATGTGACTGGGGCCATCAACGAATGGGGTGAGGGTGGTATCCGTGTCAATGACGGAGTTCTGACCTACAATGGCATGGTCATCGAGAATGTACTGTCTCGCAAGATCATCCAGGGTATCGAGGAGGGGAACAATGTCACCCCCTTCATCCGGTTCATGGAAAACCTGATGCAGAATCCCTCGAAGCAGAGCATTGACGAACTCTACCTGTTCATGGAAAAGGCCAATCTCCCCCTCACCGAAGATGGTCACTTCCTTGCATACAAGGGTGTTCGGTCTGACTACATGGACCGTCATTCCGGTACCTTCAGTAACCGGGTTGGCGATATCTGCGAGGTCCCCCGTCAGTCTGTCGATGATGATCGCCGCAACCTATGCTCCCATGGCCTTCACTTCTGCGCCCTCTCGTACCTTCGTGAGATGTGGGGGTTTGGTGGGAAGACCATGATTGTCAAGATCAACCCGAAGGATGTTGTCTCCATCCCCTACGATTACGGCAATGCCAAGGGGAGGACTGCACGGTATGAGGTTATCGGAGAAATCTCCGACTTCGCCCCTCTCCAGAACGGGGAAGACTTCAGCAACGCCGCTGTGTACGAGTACGATGATGTCGATGAGGATTCGCCAGACCAGTACAACTACACTGAAGAAGAGTCCATCTAACTAAATCAGAGGGGGTCAGTGTGTGCTGGCCCCCCTTTTCTTTGGAGGCCCTATGCGGTGCCATATCTGCGATGTAATTCTTGAACCACAAGAGATCGTCAAGGACGACCACGGTACATGGAGACCCTGCTCGGGGTGTCTATCGACTGTCAGGGACAGCCTCATGGAGATTGAAGATGACGAAGACGGCGAAGTTCCTACATCACTCCCCCTGCCAGAAGTGTGGGAGCAAGGATAATAACGCGGTCTACGATGACGGGCATACCTACTGTTTCGGATGTGAGACATGGGTCGGCGGCGGTGTAACTGTTGTGAAAGAGGAGACTCCATTGGAAAAGGAAGTGAACGAAGTATTGGATAGCACGGTGGTCGGAAGTCTCAAGGACCGTGGGCTGGTCAAGGAAACCCTCAAGAAGTTCGGTGTTCGGCTCTCGGTATCGAATGGTGTCCCCACAAAGCACCACTACCCATACCACAATAGTCAGGGAGATGTGGTGGCGTGGAAGGTCAGATCGGTACCCAAGACCTTCTTCATCGAAGGGGATATCAGTGCTGCCGGATTGTTCGGGCAGAATCAGTTCCCTGCCGGTGGTAAGAAGCTGACCATCTGCGAGGGGGAGCTTGACGCCCTTGCCTCGTACCAGATGCGCGGGTCCAAGTGGGCCACTGTCTCAATCCCCTCCGGTGCCCAATCAGCGTATAAATCCTGCAAGAAGAACTTCGAGTACCTCAATTCGTTTGAGGAAATCTACATCAACTTCGACTCCGACGAACCCGGTAAGAAGGCAGCGAAGGAGGTTGCTTCCCTCTTCCCCAAGAAGGCCAAGGTCGTCAACGGGACGATGAAGGACCCGTGCGAATACCTTCGTGCCGGGAAAGAGGAACTGTACGTCAAGGAATGGTGGGATGCAAAGGAGTACCGCCCTGACGATATCCTGACAGGCGAATCTATGAGGGAGATCGTCAACAAAGACAGGGCCAAGGCTTTCTTCCAGTACCCGTGGGACGGTCTCAACCATATGACCTATGGTGGGCGTACCGGGGAGATGGTCGTCCTCCTTGCAGGGACAGGGGTGGGGAAGACCACGGTTCTCCGTGAGATCAGCCACCATGTATTCCTGACAACCAAGACCAACCTTGGCCTGATCTACCTTGAGGAGACACGGTGGGAGACAGGTCTGGGCCCCATGTCCATGCAGGTATCACGCCCCCTCCACCTCCCTGATGTGATCGTGACCCAGAAGGAGAAGGATCAGGCTTTCGATGAAACCTGGGGAACGGGACGGTTATACACCCTAAGTGATAGTTGGAGTGATAACTCCCTTGAGTACATCCTTGACAAGATTACCTATCTTGCCCGTGGGTGTGATTGCCGGTACATCGTCCTTGACCACCTTAGCTTCCTTGTCTCTGATCAGAGTGGGGATGAGCGTAAGATGCTGGACGAGATTGCCCACAAGCTGAAAGCTCTCACTGTTGACCTCGATATCCACCTCTTCGCCGTGGTCCATGCCCGACGTCAGGCAGGTAAGCCACTTGAGGAGGGGGGTCAGGTATCCCTCTCGGATATCCGGGGGACAGCGGGTATCGGGCAACTTGCCAATATCGTCATGGGTCTTGAGCGGGATGGTCAGAACGAGGATAAGACCCTGCGGAATACGACCAAGGTACGGGTTGTCAAGAACAGGTTCAGCGGGAGGACCGGACTTGCAGGGCATCTGCTCTACGATGAGATCAGTGGCAGGATGTCCGAGACTGAGGCCCCTGGGGAGGAAGATAAGAAGGAGTAGCCATGCGTGTCGTCGCTGATCTGGAGGCCAACGACCTGTGGCCCCGTGTCAATACCATCTGGTGTATCTGTGCCCGGGACATAGATACAGGGGAGACTTTCGAGTGGACCCCTGAGACCCTTCATCTGTTCAAAGAGTGGGCGAAGGGGGTGGATCATTGGGTTGGTCACAACTTCCTCTCCTACGATGCCAGGGTTATCCGTCGTGTACTTGGCATCCATATCCCGGCCAACCAGATAACAGATACCTTAATTATGTCCCGTCTGCAATTTTACACACGACCGGGCGGGCATTCTCTGGAGAACCTCGGCCTGCTTGTCCACCGACCCAAGGGAAGCTTCTCCGATTGGAGCAAGTTCTCCCCTGAGATGCTGGAGTATTGCCGCAACGATGTTGAGACATGCTACCATGTTTACGTATACCTCCAGATGGAAAAAAAAAGATACGGTAGCCATGAAGCCGAAAGGCTTGAACACGGGGTTCAACATATTTTAGACAGGCAGAAAGATCATGGTTTCCCCATTGATGTTGAGGAGGCCCACCGTCTGCAATCAGAGATAAGCGCCCGGGCAAACAGGATTCAGCAGGAGATGGAGGAAGAGATGCCCCCCGTCACCCGACCGGATCAGTCCAACCTTGTTACTCCGATCCTCAAGAATGACGGGACCTTTTCCCGGGCCAATCTGAAGTACCTATCCGACGATTGGGTTAATGTTGCAGGGCCCCACACCCGCGTCAAGTACGAGGAGTTCGATCCCTCCAGCCCACGGCAATGTGTTCGCAGGCTGGAGGGACATTGGGTCCCCACGATCAGGACCAAGGGCTATCGTAAACTTCAGCAGGACCGGGCCCTAAGCCAGAGGGAGAGGGAGGAATCGGGGAAGATGATGTGGCAACTTTGTGAGGAGAACCTTGCCACCATCAAACCCTCTGCCCCAAAATCCATGCGGCAGATCGGAGAGTACCTGATGCTCCGGTCTCGGGAGAATGAGATCAACGGGTGGATGGAGGGACTTGGGGAGGATGGGCGGGTACACGGCAACTGCCAGTCCATTGGGGCAGTGACCCATCGTGCCTCCCATTCTGCCCCCAATATCGGGAATACCACCGGGATCGAGAGTCCATACGGGAAAGAGTTCCGCCGCTGCTTCCACTATGGGGGTGACCCTGGGTATGTGATGATCGGGACAGATGCTGCCGGTATCCAGTTGCGTATCCTGGCCCATCACATGAATGATCCGGCCTATACCAAGGAAGTAGTGGATGGCGATATCCATACTCGTAACCTTGAGGCCATGGGAATCGACAAAGGTGAGTGGATGGAGGAAAAGAAACAATGGGGGAGCAGGGCCAAGGCCAAGACGTTCATCTACGCATGGCTCCTTGGTGCCGGGGATGAGAAGGTTGGCCTCATCTGTGGTGGGTCACCCTCCCTTGGTCGCAAGGTAAAAGAGCAGTTCCTTGCCGCTATCCCTGCCCTTGCCCGCCTCAAGGAAGAAGCTGCCCAAGCTGCCCGGGTGGGGCGGTTCATTGGATTGGACGGGAGGAAGATCGAGGTCAAGGGGGAACACTACGCCCTTAGTGTGTACCTCCAAGGGGATGAGAGTATCGTGATGAAGAAGGCGATGGTTCTCTACCACCAGAGAGCCTTCAAAGAAGGGCTTGACTTCCAGCAACTGGCCTTTGTGCATGACGAGTTTCAGTGCCGGGTCAGGGAAGAGCATGCGGAGCGGCTGGGTGGGATCCAGGTTGGGGCCATCCGGGATGCAGGGTTGTACTACAAACTAAGATGTCCCCTTGATGGGGGCTTCAGGATCGGGAAGAATTGGCTGGACACACACTAGGAGTGAACCAAATGCTAAGTAAAACATCCAAGATGCCATGCAAGTCATGGTCCCTCCCCGCCGTCTCCACCTGCCCCGGCTCGAGGGGGTCTGATGGGGAGTTGGTTGATGCCTGCAAGGGGTGCTACGCCACGCAGGGGTTCTACAACATGCCCGCCGCCCAGCGTCTCCGGGTCGATAACCGGAACGACTGGAAGTCCCCTTGCTGGGTCTCCCGCATGGTGCAGGGGATAGGGGATGACCCCTACTTCCGTTGGTTCGACAGCGGGGATGCGTACCACCCTGCCCTCATTGCCAAGATCAGGGAGGTTGTGGAAAAGACCCCAAATACAAAGCATTGGATGCCGACACGATCCCACAAGGTACCCCGTCTGAAGATACTGCTTGACAAAATGCAGGAAGAGTGCGATAATATTAACATAAGGTACAGCAGCGATTCAGTAGATGGTACCTTTCAGCAAGGGGTTAACGGGTCTACAATCATCGCAGAGGATAAAAAGGCTACCCTCCCCTCCGATGTTCACGTATGCCCGGCGTACCAGCAGGGGGGCAAATGCGGCAACTGCCGTTCCTGCTGGAGTAGAGAAGTCCCGGTTGTCGCGTACGTGGCTCACACTCGAAAGATGGAGAAGGTGATCAATGGCAACACGATTTGAAAGCAGTGTCGTTAATGGTACGTTGTTCTGGGCTTTCCTTGCCAAGCACAACCCCATGAAGCCGGGTAAGTACACTGTTGACCTTGGCAACCTGAGTCTCGACGAGGTTGTCAAGTTGAAGAAGATTGGTCTGGGTCATCGTATCAAGACCGATGCCCCCAAGGATGGGTACAAGGTAAATGGGGACAAGTTTGTCCACCCCGAGAAACCCCACAAGCCCAACCGTGGGACCTACATTTCACTCCAGTCGGGTTTCCGCCCGAAGGTTGTGGACGGGTCGAAGAGTGAGATCAATGCGGAGATTGTCGGCAATGGTTCGATTGCCGATGTGAATGTGACCCCCTACGAGTGGACTTTCAAAGGGACCACGGGTGTCAGCGGTGGGTTCAATGCCGTTGTCGTCCGCAACATCGTTGCCTTCCAAGGCGGTGGCACTGGTAACTTGGATATGTTCAAGTTCGATTCTCCCTTGCCCGAGAAGGCATCGGAGGATGACAAGGTAGACTTCGAGAAGTAAAAAGGGTTTCCGTGTTTCACTAAACACGGCGCACCACAACCGCGATAGACACGATCAAGGGGGTTGTGGCACCCCCTTGATCACCTTTAGGAGGGAAGTGATGGGCATTTGGAAAGCATCTTCGGTCAGTGCCACACCTGAAATTGTCCTGAATAATTGGAAAGTTTACGAACTCACCGGTACCCGGCCTACCCGGCATTTCGTAGGGTACAATGAGACCGAACGAGAGGGTCGGGTATCCACGGCCATTGTATCGTTCGACCAGAGTACCCTGACAGGTAAAACCCAAAGTGGCCGAACCTATTGTTTAGTTGGCCCCTCCTGTCAGGACCCTGATGGTGAGTATGTGTGGCGTAATTGGACGGACTGGAATGAGGTAGAGTATAAGGATGTCTCAGATGAATACGCCAAAAACGATTGATTCAGTAGTCGAGGATATCTACTCCCTCTTCTCCTCCCCCCACAAGTGTTCCGAGGAGAACGTCCGCCTCCTTGGGGAGAGTATCTCTACCATTATATCCCGACGACTATCAGAAGGTGAGCGGGATGGTGAGTATCTCCGTATCTCCAACGTGGGGAGGGGGGATCGGCAGGTATATTACGATTGCCACCCCCACGGGAATGAGGAGAAACTGGAGCCATGGGCCCGCATCAAGTTCCTTTATGGGGACCTGATCGAAGCCCTCCTGATCTTCCTTGCCCGCGAGGCAGGGCATACGGTCGAAGGGGAACAGGCCCAAGTGGAGATTGACGGGGTCCGTGGGCATTCGGACGGTAAGCTTGACGGTAAGGTATTCGATGTCAAGAGTGCCAGCGCCTACGGGTTCAGGAAGTTCAAGGACGGCTCCATCTTCGAGCATGACCCCTTCGGGTACATCCCCCAGATCACCGGGTACAACCATGCCCTTGGTGGCGAGGGGTCCAGCGCCTACTTCCTTGCCATGGAGAAGCAGAGCGGGCACCTTGCCCTGACAGAAGTACCCCCAGAGAAACAAGTGGATATCCGGGCACGTATTACCCACATGAAAGATGTGGTCTCTTCAGATACCCCGCCCCCTCGCTGTCACCCAGATGAGGAGGAAGGGAAGAGTGGGAACCGGAAACTTGGGGTCTCCTGCTCGTACTGCCGCCACAAGTGGGAATGCTGGCCGGGCCTCAGGATGTTCCTGTATGCCAAAGGTCCCGTCTGGTTGACCGAGGTAAAGAATGAACCTCGTGTGATAGAATTGTCACAGTCTGGAACGGTTATTGAAAAGGAGAACCTGGATGCACATTGATTTAATCGATCATATGGGGACTGACCTTGATGTTGTCAATGCCGCCCGCGTATCGTTCTCGAAATCCAGCGTATGGGATGTTGGAGGGACCCTGAAAGATCGGGATGCCCGACTGATCAGGTACCTTGCCACCCATGGCCATTGGTCCCCCTTCTCACATTGCTTCGCCAAGTTCAAGGTCACAGCACCTATCTTTGTAGCCCGTCAGTTGGGAAAGCATCAGGTCGGCTTCTCATGGAATGAGGTATCTCGACGGTACGTAGACCATGAACCTCAGTTTTTCTACCCGGATTGCTGGAGAAACCGTTCAGAGGATGTGAAGCAGGGTAGTTCCGATAACGCGGTTAACGATGAGGCCTATGTATCCAGGGTATACGAGGAGTTCTCCCTCGACGCTGCTCATACATACCACCACTTGCTCAAACTTGGGGTTGCCCCAGAGCAGGCACGGATGGTCCTCCCCCAATCCACGTACACCGAATGGATTTGGTCCGGTTCCCTGATGGCATGGGCACGTATGTGTAACCTGCGTCTCTCAGATTACACCCAGGAGGAGACACGAGGGATTGTATCAAGGATCTCAGAGAAGATGCGCGAATTGTTCCCGGTTAGCTGGGCAGCATTGAAGGGTATTGACGATGAGTGAACCGGCCCCCGCCTTTGGCGTTAACCACGATGAGGGGAAGGCCCCAATTCATCTGATCCCACCAGAACTTGTCCTTGCCGTGGCCCACGTTCTCGGGAATGGGACTAAAAAGTATGATGCACGCAATTGGGAAAATGGCATGTCGTGGGGGCGGGTATTCAGTTCATTGATGCGCCATCTCTGGAAATGGTGGGGTGGGGAAACAGATGACCAAGAGTCAGGTCTCCCACACCTATGGCACGCTGCGGCACGGGTGGCCATGCTCGTCGCATACGAGAGTCGCAAGGTTGGGATAGATGACCGCCACCCTTCTTGGTAACGGGCATTGGGAATACCACAAAGTATGTGACCCCCAGACGTACTTCGGGTTCACGTACCGGATAACCAACACGGTGACCGGACAGATGTACCTTGGGAAGAAGCAGTACTACTCCTACTCCCGTGGGAGGAGAACCAAGGAGATGGACTGGAGGAACTATGCGGGGTCCTCCAAGCATGTCCTTGCTGATATCGCCAAGTACGGAAAGGACAAGTTTTCGTTCCAGATCCTGAAGGAGTGGAAGACCCGGGGGTGGCTACTGTACGGAGAGTCCAACATCCAGCACCGGGAAGGGGCCCTCACCCGAAGGTTCCCCGACGGGGAGAGGGCGTTCTACAATGGGCAAATTCTTGCCGTCAAACATATCCCTGATCCAAAGCATCACCCTGAGGAGTGTAAATGACAACCCACCTGGTCATCCCTGATTCACATGCCCATCCTGACCAATCCAATCAGAGGTTCAACTGGATCGGCAAGTTGATCCATGAACTCAAACCCGACGTGGTGATCAACATTGGCGATCACTTCGACATGGCATCCCTGAGTGGGCATTCCTCCAAGTTCGAGCTTGAGACCAAGAGGTACCAGAAAGATATCAGTGCCGGGGTAGATGCCCTCAACCGTCTGAACCACTACACCAAACGGGCCAAGAAGAAGCGACCCCGTATGATCTTTACCGTGGGGAACCATGAGGCCCGCATCCCCCGCCTGGTCTCGGAGCAGCCGATGCTGGAGGGGAAGATAGGGTACGGGGACCTCCAACTGGAAGACCATGGATGGGAAGTGTACCCATTCCTTGAGTCCGCCATCGTTGATGGAATCGCCTACTCCCACTATTTTGTCAGCGGGGTGATGGGGAGGCCCATTGGTGGGGATAACGTGGCCCGTTCCATGCTGAACAAGCAGCATATGTCAGTTACCTGCGGGCACTCCCATCTACTTGACTTTGCCACCACCATGAAGGCAGACGGGAAGAGGATCATGGGTCTGGTCTGTGGCGTCTACCAAGACTACCATGCCACATGGAATAGTAACCAAGCTGAATCCCTCTGGTGGAGCGGGGTGGTGATCAAGCGGAATGTCCATGAGGGGAATTACGATCCTCAATTCGTATCCCTCAAATCGTTGCAGAGGGAGTATGGGTGATGGAACTGGAGGAACTGAAGGAACGGATCATTGACAGGTACAGTGTGGAGGAGCTATGCGAGATACTCGACATCACGGTGGAAGATCTGGTTGACAGATTCTCGGATCTGGTGTATAATAGTATAAGAGATCTGGACATCGGGATCGAGTATGAGGAATTACCTGAAGAAGATTCCCCAGCATATGAACATGATGAATGGAGAGATCGATGATGATCGCAGCCCTGTATGTTCAGAAGAATGGTTGTTACTATGGGCTCCCGGATGTTGACCCGTGGGATGAGGGGCGTGATGCCCGATTCTACCCTGGCCCCCACCCTGTTGTGGCCCACCCCCCATGTCAGAGATGGGGCAAGTTGTGGGCAGGGCAGCCCCTGCACATCAAGAACACCGGGGAGAGAAAGGTCAAGGGGGATGACAATGGTTGCTTTGCCGCAGCCCTGACCTCGGTTCGTAACTGGGGTGGGGTACTGGAGCACCCTGAGGGGTCACATGCATGGGCCCATTTCGGGCTGACCAAGCCACCACGGAAGGGTGGGTGGGTCCGTGCCGACTCCCACGATGGCTGGACATGCTGTGTGGAGCAGGGGAGGTATGGTCACTACGCCCGGAAACCTACATGGCTCTACGTGGCAGGCTGCGACCTCCCAGAGCTTGATTGGGGGAAGAGTGAGGTCCGCCTTGATCCTGTTCTTGTATCGCGCTTGGGGCTGAAGAGGGCCCAGCGGAGGGGGGAAGTGGGGTCTAAAGGGGGTGGGCAGAACAGTACTCCCCGGATCGGCACCCCTGCCCCATTCAGGGAGCTACTGATGGGAATCGCACGGAGCAGGAGTGGATGGTACAGGGTGGGTAAGTATGGAGGTTGATATGAGCCAGAACCAAAGCCAGAATGGATCATACGATCCCACGTTGGCCCGGGGATACCTGCTCATAAACTTGGCAGGGGCCATCGAACAGGTACAAGATACGGCGGCAAGGGGTATCCTCCTACGCTATATGGAGTGTATCATCCAGGAGCAGGAGAAGATCACAGGGGATTTCGTTTCAACGAAGAGGATAATTCACTAATGTATGGACCCAAGAACCCGGTATGCGAGCAGGTACACGCGGAGAAGCACCGTCAGGAAGGGGAAAGTTTCTATGATGCCATGTGCCGTCTCTCAGGGGCCCTTGCCACGGATGAGAAACACAGGGCGGCAATCCAGAGCATCCTCCTGCATCAACGGTTCCTCCCTGCAGGAAGGGTTCAGTCCAGTGCGGGGGCCCTGAAGGATGTCACCGCCTTCAACTGCTTCGTCTCAGGGACCATCGAAGACTCGATGGACAGCATCATGCTGCGGGCCACTCAGGCGGCTGAGACAATGCGCCGAGGCGGTGGTATTGGGTACGATTTCTCTGATCTGCGTCCAAGTGGGGATCGTATTATTTCCCTTGGCAGCACTGCTTCTGGTCCTGTATCTTTCATGGGGGTATTCAACGCCATCTGCCAAACGGTGATGAGTGCCGGTCACCGCAGGGGGGCAATGATGGCCACCCTCCGTATCGACCACCCCGATATCCTTCGATTTATCCGGGCCAAGCAGAATACCACGGAACTGAAAAACTTCAACATCAGCATCCTTGTCACTGACGAGTTCATGAAGGCCCTCGCCGCCAAGGCTCAGTTCCCACTCCAGTTCGGGGGTAAGGTGTACGGTTCGGTGGATGCCAACTCCCTCTGGGATGAGGTCATGCGCTCCAACTGGGACTATGCCGAGCCGGGTGTCCTATTCATCGACACGATCAATCGGGAGAATAATCTCGCATACTGTGAGAAGATCAGCAGCACAAACCCTTGTGCCGAGCAGCCTCTCCCACCGTGGGGTGCCTGTCTCCTCGGTTCATTTAACCTTGTCCAGTACCTGATGCAGGATTCCAAGAGGCTGGATTGGTCCCTTCTCAAGAAGGATGTGGGGTACATTGTCGAGATGATGGACAATGTGATTGATCGCACATCCTATCCCCACCCCGAGCAGAAGACAGAGGCACTGGCCAAGAGGCGGATGGGGCTTGGCGTGACAGGACTTGCCAATGCAGGGAACTTCCTCGGATACTCGTACAACTCCCCTGAGTTCCTCCGGTTCACCCGCAAGGTCTGTCAGGTTCTCCGGGATGAGGCCTATGCGGCCTCAGTGGGTCTGGCACGGAAGCGTGGGGCCTTCCCCCTATATAAGAAGGAGTACCTTGAGTCCCCATTCATCCAGCGTCTCCCTGAGGAACTGATTTCCGATATCAAGAAGCATGGGATCAGGAACTCCCATCTGACCTCCATTGCCCCCACCGGGACAATCAGCTTCACCGCTGACAATGTGAGTGGGGGTATCGAGCCTGTCTTTGCCCACTATGTCGAGAGGGTCTACCGCTCCCCTGACGGTGAGAGGGTGGTTCATCTCCCTGACTACGGGGTGGCCTACCTTGGGACAATGGGGGATACAGTGGGGACCCTCAAGCCTGACGATCACCTTGCTGTCCTCCTTGCCGCTGCCCCCTACGTGGACAGTGCAATTAGCAAGACAATCAATATCGGGGACAGTACCACCTTTGCAGAGTTCAAGCACATCTACGTGGGTGCATGGAAGGGTGGGGCCAAGGGGTGTACCACGTACCGCCCTGCAGGGATGAGAACCGGGATTCTCAAGGAGTCCAATGCAGAGAATGCGGCCTGCTTCATTGACCCTGGAACCGGGCAGAAGGAGTGCGGATGATGGAACTGACGGACCACCTGAGGATCACTGATACCCCCGATTACTACTACCTTGAGGTCAAGGTTGGAGAGGGGTGGGAGGCCATTGGCAGGTTCAGGGAGGCCAGAGAGTTACTCCGTGCCTCCAGATTGCACTATGTCTCCCGCCTTATCGCCCCCATACGGGAGGAAGCCATCGTTCACTTTGTGGAGATGTACCAGGGGGGTATCGCCGCCCTCCCAGACAAAAAAGAACCCCCGACCAAGGGGGGTTCCAAAGGTAGCCAGATGGCATAATATTGCTTGTTACTTGTTCGGTGGGGTGGGTTCTTCTTTGGACCCATCCCTGAAGATGGTAAGTCCCTTGACGATCCCTTTGATACCGAATGATGCGGCGAAGCAGACGTAGAGCAGGGTCCAATACTGCTCAGGGACACGCTCCTGCACGATCACGAACGCCTCCTGGATCCGGTATACTACCCCCATGTCCCCCACTACAGCGGCCACAAACATGGCCACGAATGGCACCGTAATCAGGATGGTGAGGTACTCGTCTTTCCATGAGTCCCCACTATTACGGGCCTGTTCTGCGTCCCAATCCTGATCCCCCTTGATTACCTCAAGGTCCCTCTCATGACGGGCCTGTGACTTCTCTGCCTGATTCTGGAACCAGCGGGAGCCAATAGAGATGGCCCCCTGCACCAGTGCCCCAAGAATTGGTATCATTCAACCCCCTTGTCTGGTTTACCGTCTAGGTATATTTTCGTAGGCCTCTGCCCCGGCGTCTGATATAAAAATCCAAGGATGCGTAGCTTGGTATACCCATCTATCGTCTTGTCGGCAGAGAGAGCAGAAATGGCTGCCAACGGCCCAAACGGCCCTGGCAATGATTTCTCGATAGCTTTATACTTTTTCCCAAGATCCCCGGGATTGAAATCGTAGATATCTGTTAGGTATACCCTGCCTTCCTTATCCTTCTTGAAGGCCCCTCCACCGATAGTCAGGGCCATGTCTGCCGACGGATTTTTGGAAATCTCGATAAGCTTGTCTACCAATCCACCACCTTCTCCTTTAGTGGAGGATAGGTCCCTGCCTACAATATCTTTCCAGTCTTTCTCCCCGCTGAAGCTATTTAGCCCGACCTTTTTATACATCTGGTTGAGAGCTGCAAGACTTCCCTCAGAGATCGTGGAGAGATCGTTGACTACGTTGCCCGGGTCTTTACCCGTCATACGGTACGTCACTCCGCGTGCCAAACTCTCAGCGAACGATGAAACAGCAGAAGGGATTACTTGGACCTTTGTGGCTCTTTGGGGTTCTTCTCCACCTTCCAGAGCGGACTGGACCACGTTATCGGATTGGAACCGGCGAGCCTCCGCTGCCCTCCTGCTGACAAGCCCCCGACTTACTTCCCCCTGAATTTTAACGAACCCTGCCTTCTCGCTGAAGGCTTCGTGCATGAAATCTTCCAGATGCCCAGTCTCAAGGTACCTCTTTGCCTTGCTCTTCTCCCATGCCCCACTCCCCACGTTATAGATCAGGGAGGTCAGCGCCTGCACCTTGTCACCGATGGTATCAAGGCCCACCTTGCGGAGGGACTGGATAGCTGCCTTCTTGGCCCAGCTTACATCGATGGCAAGGAGACGATCAGCGGCCTCTCTGCTGATCCCGTTGGCCCACTTCACAGCATCGTCTCCGATCTTGATTATCCCTGTCCGAACCTCATCTGCTGTGAGTTTATGTCCGAAGGCAATCTCCTGCCCACCCTCCAGCGAATCGTGGGCGTACCACTTATCATCTCGCAGCCCGACATTCGTGGCGTTCTCAAACTTCTTCAGTTGCTCCACTTCAGAACCCTCTGCTTTGTCATCGGTTGGCAGGCCGAACATGGACTTGAGATCCATCCCCTCAAGTTCCTTGATGGCATCTTCATCAGACGTTCCTTTCAGGACATCGAATTGGATTAGGCCATACGTGGGGTGTTCGTACTCCACCGTTTCATAATCGTCGTCTGCCTCTACATCGTTCCCGATTTCAGACATGTAGATTCCTCACTGGGTCTGGGCTGGAATACGCCGAGGCTGCCCCTTGACTTTAGGTTTCTCCACTGGTGCGGGGGCAGCGGGGGTCTGTGCAGCAGGGGCTGGCTGTGGCCTTGGGGTAACCGCGTCAGGTGCCTTCTCACGGGCAGTCTCGGATAAGGTAGGAGCAGGAGGGGTCCTGGCCCCCACCAGTGGCAATACCGCTCTCCCCTTACTGATGACCTGGTGTGCCCCGGCCAACCCTGGCGGAAACGGGACAGGGGTATTAGCAGCGGCAGCCGGGTCAGCATACTTCGCCTTCTGACTCTCATCCCTCGGAGTCTCAAACTTCTCTCCCGCCAGATTGGGATCTTTTCCCGCGATGGCAAAGAGGGTTTGGGTCAGACTTTCCCGGATTCCTTTCTCCCCCATCTTAGCCAAAGATGGATCAAGAGCGCCGAACTTGACAATGATATCTAAAGCCCTGTTCATCCGGTCAATAGGTTCACTGGCCCATGTCTTATCTTGGCTTGGCGGCATCCCTTTCTCATCTGCGGCCACAAACTTACCTTGGGAAATATCGTATCGGATAGACCCGGAAACTCCCACCTCATCTCCGGTCATTCCTCCGACAGTCTGGAGTGTGATAGTCGATTCCCGTGCATCTTCAAGTATGGATTTACTAGCCACTTGGATAATCTTCAGAGCCGATGCCCTGGCGGCACCTGCCATCATGTCATTTGAAGATTTGCTCAACTCAGTCAACCTGGCGAGAATTTCAGGATTCCCAAAATCTCTGGCCACAAGAGTACCAATGTCTTTCCTGCTGAGTTGAGTGAGGAGGGCATAATCAGAGGCAGTTGTGGCGAATTTAGCGATAGTTAGCCCATTTTCCTCCCCTGAGATACCCCGAGAGGCTCCGCTCAATCCACCAATGGCCCCATGAAATAGCTTTTCAGCCCCATCCCCAAGATGATCCTTCGCCCCATTCGGGTTTCTTAGGATACCCACAATCTGGGAGAGGGTAGCCCCCTTCTTTACATTCTGTTCCCCTCCCGGAGTACCAGTGCCCATGGAAAGCGTTGTCACCAACGAGTCTACTTCCGTCTGGGCCCTAGTTTGGCTTTCTGGCTTCATAAGTGCAGCATAGAGAAATCCATTCAATGCATCATCGCCGATACCTAACCCTTTTGAGAGGCCTGCAACAAGGGGGGCAGCCTGCACCGCCGTAATCCCAAGACGGTTGTGCATGATCTCCAACGTATTTTTAAGATGCTTTCCCCCGGCCAGGGTCATATCCTGTGCCGCCTTCGCCTGGTCATCGAAAGCTTTCATGATCTTGGCGTGGGAGTCTGGGTCCGATACCCCCGCCTCTCTCAGACGCTCCAGAAGCCGGATACGCCCCTCCACCGCCAGCCCAGATATTCTTTCTGCTGCCGTGGCGTTATCCCCCACTGTCTTGAGATCCCCACGCTGGAGTGCATCATCGTGGACAGCCAGAACGGATAAGAGAGATTCATTGACCGATGCCATCATATCGCCGACCAACGTCATCCCGGCACGTTCGATGTTCATTCTTTGCGTAACCCTCTCAGCCTCAGTTCCCGCCCTCTGACTTGCCGCAAGGGTCAACGCCTTCTGCGACATTTCGATTTGATCGAGGGACTGTATGCGTGCCGCGCCTAGCTGTTTTGCCCTCTCTGGGTCGTGAGTCCCGCCCATGATTGCGAACCCTGCCGCCAGAGCCTGCTTTTCAGCCACCTGGGCTGCAGACGCGGAGGCAATGAAGTCGAACTGCCTTCCGGTTTGCTGGAAGTAGGCCTTGTTTACTTCCTCTGCCCCGTATTTCTCGAACAACGGATTGACCATAGCCCTCTGCTCTGTTTCGCTATGTAACTGGGTTATCCCGCCTTGCGCCACCCCCTCTTCCAGACCTCGGATATTCATGGCTACTTCTTTGACACTTTTGGTCAGTTCTGTTTTACTCCGCTCTTGGGCGATACTTTCAAAGGCGGGTAAAGCTTGAGCAGCAACGGAGGCCAGCCCGGTCACCATGGAGGCAAAGCCGCCAGTTTCTGCCTGGATACGTGGGGCGCTCCCGGCTGGGGCCGATCCAACTCCGGGGACTGAGGACTCGGTGAGGGGGTTCAGGGCGAATGATGCCATTATCGATTCTCCGTATTCCGTGCGGGAAGTGTATTAGGATTGAAGAATTTCATGAACTTGGTTACGAACTCAGAGTACATAGGCCTTAGATCTTCGTTTCGTACCACTCCTTGGAGGACTCGATGCCTTGTCTGGGTATCGTACATACCCAGGTGGGCATTGATGATCCTCAATTGGCGTTCCATTTCCGGGCGGTCATCGTCCCTGAAGGCCCTCCAGTAATTCTGTCGGTGAATGCTCAAACCTTTTCTGATCTCTTTGATCTCCGTTTCCTTCAGATTGATCGAGTCCCGCATCCATGTAAGATTGACCTGTTCGCGAGTCTGGATACCAAGAAGTGCCGCGAATCCGTCGGCTGTGGTAGCCGACGAGATGGCTCTCCCGGAGGAAGGATTGATCAGTTCCCCGTACCGCCAAACCAGATACGCTTTATGGGCGCGGGAATACGATGTGGCATTCTCGGCAAGGCGCTGAAGAGAATCGACTGTCACCCCCATCAGATCGACTTTCTCCGTATTGGCGGCAACCCAGACATCGTAGAGTACACCCATGGCATCGCTGGTCACATCTCGTACTTTAGTGCCGAGGGCACCAAGGGCAATCTTGGCCACTGAGGAATCTCCGTAACTGTTGGCCCCGAAGAGATCTTTGACATAGTTCTCAAGGCCCTTGGCAGAGGACATACGCTGAGAAGGGGACCAATCGAGGGTCCCGCCACTGACCGCGTACAGCATGGAGTCCCAGAAACCCCCGGCCAGTGCCCTATACCCGGTTTGGGTCATCGTCTCAGGGGTTATAATACCGGCTTCCGTCATTTTGTGTAGCGCGTATTCCCCAAGGGGGGCTCCCGCCGCCCCGTACAAGATAGCCTGTGACATGAACAGTCGCAATTTTTCCGAGGTACTGAACTGCTTATTCCCCCCGAACATGGCGGGGAGGATGTTTTCCCAGAGACGCATCTGATACGACATGAACTGGGTTGGGACAGACCATGCCCCCTTCTGCCAGTAGGCGGCACTGCCCGACATCATGTTGTTCGTATATTTGTCTATCAGACGCGAGAGGTCTGCCCTCCCATCAGGGGTATCGAGGTACTTAATATCCTTAACCTGCCTGATCTCGTCCCACGCCATACGGTAGGCGTAGATACGGTTCAACCGCTCTGCCTCGTAGAATGGGATTCGGCCCATGGACCTGGCACCATCGATAAGCTCTCCGGTCTTCCCCCGCATGGCAACGGAGTGGTGGTCGAGGGTGATCAGTTCACCTCCAATCTGGTGTGGGCCAAGATCGGCCATCGTCCGTGCCATGGCCTTGAACTCGGCAGGGTCCATGCTGCTCCGCTTGGCTGCAAAATTAACCCACTCCTCACTGTGATTGTGGGCAAGGGTCCTTAACCAGAAGCCCTCATATGCGAACTTGGCGGCATTCTTGGGGTTCAGGAAGGACATTGCCGCAATTGTCTGGGTCTGGATTACCAGCTGCGAGATATCCCCAAGACCGAGCAGGGAGTCGAACACCATCCCCTTGAGTGCTGTGACCGGGTCTTTGGACCCCGCATCGTACAGTTTGCGGGACACGCTGGGGGCGGCATCCTCGAACCACCCACCGACAATACGCATTGCTGCCTTCCACTCCCGAGTATAGTCGTTCCCGGTGGAAAGCTGCCTCTTGATCGCCTCCCTGCTGGCATGGGCACGAAGGAGGAGGGCACGATCCCCCTGCAACTTCATGATGTCAACATCGTCCCAGAACCGGGACATCCCCTTGGAGTAGGGGTTCTTGGGGAGGAGATCCCCATACGAGTTCAGCCACCCATTGATTGCCCTCTGCTTGTACTCTGAGTAGGAGGAAAGGTGGATGGCGTTGGCCACACCCCTGTTGATCGAGACCATGGGGTCCACCAGTTCAGCCACATCATCCTGCGGCCCCGGCTTGGCAGTCCCCTTCCTGCTGTAATACAGCCTACCGCTATCTTCAAGGAAGCTCCGGGCAGGGCTCCTGATCGTGGAGACATCGATGACCCCATCCGTGGCGAGGGCTTTTGTGTGTCCAAGGGGGAGGTTCTGTTCTGCGGTCACAACCTCAAAGGGATTGTGCAGATCGATTTCCCCTTTCTTGGCCCACTTCTCAAAGTCTTCAGGATCCACCCCCAGGTGGACGAGCTTCTCTTCCCAATCGGCCCGGTTAATCTTCCCCTTTTGCAGATCGAGATACGAGAGCCGGGCACCCTCCATCTTGGTGGCCCACTTCTGGGCATCCTTCCTCAATTTGGCCCCCACATGCGTCAGAGGGGAGAGGACATACTTGGACTCACTGGTCTTGTACGTTCCAACCCGTGCCTGTTTGACCCAGAACTCCGCATCGTAGATACGATGCCCACCTTCGGAGTACTTAAGCTGATTGGGGCGTAGATCGGAGAAGGAGGCTGTCCGGGCATCCATCAGAAGCATGTTGGTGGGCTGCCCCTCGAATACCGAATGCTCCGTGATCTGGACAAGAACCTTGTTCTTCTCGGCCATCGTTTTCTTCAGGTCATCGAAGCTGATCTCCCCCATGGAGACGACCTTATTGTTCTCCACATCGTAGAATGCCCCACGGTAGTCCCGGTGGGGTTCAGCACGTACGAGAACATTCCCCTTGTACGAGAAATCCCCCACTTCAAATGTACCATGCTGCCACCCCTCACGGAGAAGTTCCCGATAGAGGGTATGGTTACGAACATGGTAATCAAAGTCGTTGACATTCTTCGCAGTGTAGTACCCAAGGAACTCACGCTCGGTGGGGAGACGCCCTGAATGCATATTGGCGTAGTTCGAGACAAACTCCTCCGGGGAGTACCATTTGCCCTCGATGTTTCCGCGCTGAAGGACAGCAGAGACGTATTTCCTCTCTGCGCTCTTCAGGGGCTTCCACCCAGAGTCCAACATAGTTTTGATAGCCCCATACATCTTCGACTTAACGAACTCGGCCTGCAGGGCCCGCCCATGGAGCGCATCGTCAGTCAATTGAACCGAACTGCCAAAGACCCGGCGCAGCCATGAAGGGGCATACGGGGTCGGGGCAAGCTGGAGGTAGGCTCCATCCCGGATTGCGAACTTCTGGGAGATGTACCAGCGACCATCGAGATCATGGACCAATTTTGAATCTACCAACCCGGATTTGGTCTGGGCCATTTTGGCCGAGGCCTCACTGATGAAACCCCCGTCCTTCTTACCGATCAGGACATTGGCCATCCCGCTATTATCCGGGTCCACGACGGCGTTCTTCACATAGACGCCCCTCGATTTCCCGATTTCTTTGGTCATGTCCTCAAGGATCTGCGTTGTCTCTTCTGCAGTCCGCGCACTTACGGTATCATTGACAACCCTCAGGACATTCGCTTGAAGGGTCCTTTGCTCATGGAGTGTACGGTTCACTTCCTCCGACACACCGGCAACCCGGGACATATCGGTGGGCCCGCTCTTCGCTGCATCCGGGAGTATGTTGTCGATCAATTGCCCTGCATCGCCAATCTTCTCTCCCGAGGCTGCCCGTGCATAACTATCGAGGGTAACGGTCTTGGAGAGTTCTCGTGCCCTGGCACGGTATGCCAATCCGGCTTTGCTGGCCCGAACGGCACCGCCAAACGGGAGAGTGGTCCCAAGTTCAACCCAGTCCCATAGATTTTTTACTCCAGCCTCCGATTCACCGATAGCCCCGATTTTCTCGACCAGATGAAGGAGTACCTGCTTGTTTTCCCCAACCCACCCACTGTGTTTACGCAGGGTTCCCACCACGTTATCCAGCCCAGCCTTCAATTGGTCCGGGGTCAGGTCAGCATGGTAGATATTATTCTGCAGGGTACGGAGAACAGTTCCACTTGTCGGGGAAAAGAACTCTTTGGTCACGTTGGCAAGTGTGGAGACTTCGGTAAACGGGATCAAAGATCCAAGGAACTGGAGTACCTTCGTCATGGTCCCCTGATCCTCGTACTCTGAGGCGATGGGGGCAATGGCGTTATTCACAATGAGGGCCCGTTCCGTAATGTTACGGATGTAATCAGCGGCAGTCTCATTTTTCATTATGGCCTTGGCAAGGGCTATACCGTCCTTATCCATCAGACCGTAATCTTCCAGGCGGGAAAGTGTCTCTTTCTCAAGGGCGTACTTATCCATTGACCGTGTCTGCGCCGCCCTGAAATCCTCTGCAGTCCACCTCAGATCTTCAAGTGCGCCACTTACAGCCGCCTCAGTGGCCATCTGATGCAGGATCTGAAGGGTCCTCTCCCCTCTGACAAGTGCAGACATCTCCCGCAGAGTGTGTTCATTCTCCTGCGTGGCGAAAGTGGTGGCCAACCGGGCATCGGCATTGAACTGATGCAGGGTGGGGGGCTGGGCAGGGTCAGTCATGACCAGCGCGGCCATGCTCCCCAATAACTCGGCATGTTGGGGCTCATACGGCTTCCCAAGTGGGGCAGGGGGGACCTCCAGTTGGACTGGCTCTTCAAGAGACAGGGAAATCTGTTCGTCGCTCATCAGAAACCCAGAGCCTTACGAAGGTCGGGGCTCCCAGCCACCTTCAACCCAAGCCCACCAAAAGCGGATAGGGCCTGACCGAATCCTGCATTGGCCGAGATGGGGGTCCCCTGGATATTGGCAATGTTCATCTGCTCCCCTCTGATCTGTGCGTTCAGGGTGTTGACCCTCCCGATGAAGGCGTTATTGAACCCAAGCTGGGACTGGATATTACCAGAGATCCCCGGGACAAGCGAACCTGGGGCAGCAATGGAACCACCGGCCCCACGGTTGGCGGCAAGATTGACCGAGGCTGCCCTGAACCGTGCTGCCTCTGCCGCTGCCCTTCTCCGTTCACGGGCGGCAATGATATCCGCCCTGCGGGTCTGCAACTGCTCTTCGCGTGCCCGTGCCTCTGCCGCAGCCTGCGCGGCCCTCTCCTGCTGACTCCTCGCCTTGGACGCAGCTTCCTGCTGCATCACTGTACCTACAACAGTGACAGCAAGACTGGCTGCAGCTAAGATTGTGGTGGCGGCACCCATCAGACTATACCCCGTTGATATAC
>JAAOEI010000149.1_pt1 | contig 28847 bp, 36 predicted proteins | sample 7059261 | NCBI WGS metagenome assembly JAAOEI01 (sample SAMN14008812, study PRJNA610033) | viral metagenome | isolation source: viral particles filtered from seawater | place: China: Hangzhou Bay, Yangshan Deep Water Harbour | collected 2017-10-31 | reverse complement strand
AAGATAACAATATGGATTTTGACTCTCAAAAACACGATGGTGTTAAAGCTAAATCACCAGTAGATAAGGACGGTGTTCCTTTTTAAAAACTAAAACATAAACATGACAACAAGAGAATTAATAGAAAAATTAGAAAATAAAAACGTATATAGACTTGTTTGGGCAATAATGTGGAGATGGTTCATGATCGTCTTAGCAGTATATGGTGTACTATTTATAGTTATCGGACTAATAGGGTTATTAACATTTGGTATAAACGCACTTTAAACTATGGGGAAAATACTACTAACAATCGACTTATCAAAAATCGATAAAAGCAAAATAATAGATAGGGAATATAAAGACGCTGATGGTAATGTTCATCACGCAAAAGATTACAAACTAGATGTAGTTGCTCTAAAAGAACCAAAAGTGACTAAGACAGGTCAAGGTTGGATATTAAAAAAGACACACTTTGTTGCAGAAACTCAAACTAAAGAAGAAAGGGAAGAAAAGAAAGATACTAAATTTCTTGGCTCTGGAATTATCTTTGAGAAAACTACTGACCCATTAGATGATCCGTTCTAAATATGAGAGTACATAACCCTATCTATCACAACGCTAGTATAGATGACTTAATAACATTATTAGGAGTATTCTTTCTACTATTAATAGTATTAGTAATTATAGATGTTATAAGAGAATAAAAGTGGGGCAGTAGGACTTATTTACCTACTGCCCCTGTGGTGTTGAACATAAACAACTAAACGTAATGAAACGTCAGTGGTTTTCACCACTAATCACTATGGCTGTCTTTTCTGAATCTGACAATCTTCTTATATTTCTTACGTCTTAGCCGTCTTGGTAGCCCCATATCATCTTCGATTCGGGGCTGTTTTTCTGTTCGTGATAACCATTTAAGGTATCTGTCTACCAGTTCTGTTGGCTTGCTCATGCTTTAGTTTCCTTATTGTTTTGGTTTTTTGTTCTAGTTCCCTTACAAAAACAGCATTACTATGTGCCTTTATGTAAGCCCACGTGTGGAATTTGAATAATAACAACTGGATCATTCGGTTACACTATAACATAGTGTACTAATGCGATATAAGGAAGGATAACAGACACAGAGTCCTTGCCTTATATCACACCAATACACTACTTGCATGTATTGATGAGATATTCTTTCCAACAATTATGTGGGGAATTCAGCAGAATAACTTTAGTAGTGAGAAATATATTTATGTCCTAAGTAATATATCTTTTCCGTTATTAGCATTATTGTTTGTTGGTTCTGTCAAAGACGTAAACAGACACTAAATTCCCAAAAAGAACACAATGACTTAATTACATTATACCTTTATTAGTAACAAATCTTAAACCAATATTAACTAGAGGTGAAATAGATACTAAAACGCTTGATGTAATTTCCGCCAATTCTTGATCTGGAGTATATCCGAAAACAGTTAAAATCGCTACTAATACTGTGACTGTATTAAATATAATTGTCTTACTTTTATACCATTTTTTTATATTCATATATCTGATATTAATTCTTAATTAGCTTTAATATAAACATCAGTCTTTGCACTAATGTCTTAACGCCAGTAAATGTCTTAGCATACTCATGGTTCATGTATTTAGTAGGGTTTACTGCTCCAAAATAGCCGTTATTTGCTAATAAATTAACAGTTTTAACTATCTTGCCTTTTCGATCTAAAACAACATCTACAGGTTTAATTTCAAAATGCAAATGATTACCTGATGAATAACCAGTCGAATCAGCTAGAGCAATTAGATCACCTATTCTTACCTCTTGTCCTAGCTTTACTAGATTGACTGCATTATGCCAATATCTAATTTTAAAGTATTCTTTTTTATCTGTTTCAAAACAGTAAAATTTACTTGTTGTGGTTATTCCGATTCCTAAACCCCTATCTTCTTCTGAAACAAGCTCTGTTACAATTCCATCAGTTGATGATGATATGTTTTGATACTTTTTAGCTTGTAAGTCTAAACCATTATGACCATCCATATTTCCATATACAGATTTAGTTCCACTAGGACAAGGATCGCTTTCGTTTGTTTTCACAAAAACTTTTCCATTTTCATCTATGCAAGCCATGTTTTCTCCAAACTTTTGGTTTACCTTAAAAGGTTTTGTTGGTCTAAATAAGAATCTAGTAATCATAATGTTTATATTATTGCTTTTATAAAGTCTGCATTAATTATACCAAGAACGCCTAAGATAAATAGCAGAGAAGAAACTATTATCCAACTAATTCTTTCATTTCTTTTCTCTTCGATTCTGCGGTGAGAGTCAACCTTTCTTTTCAATTCTTTTATAAGATCATCTTTTGATTGCTCAGCATCAGATTTAAATTTCAAGGCAATCGAGTCAACACCTGATAGCCTCCTAAAGGCTTCTGCTATGTTATTCTGAGCTTCTATCATCTTTTCTTCCAAGCCAGAAACTCTACCATTGGTATCAGTGGTTTGTTTCTTAATATACTCAAGATCATCAATTATCTTTTGATGAAATTTTGCCATTTCTATCTTTTTTTTGATTTCCTCGTCCATTTGCTTAATCTGTTAATCCGATATAATCCCACCCTCTACCACTTGATAGAGAATTACATACATATAGCCGATCATTTGTATGATCTACAATCATTCTTCCTGCTTCATTTGCATCACCATCTGTACAATCTCCTGCTGGTGGTGTTCCGCTTTCTGAATCAATTTGTAAGTAACTATCTGTACCGTCATTCTTTTCTCCTAGATCAAGTAGTGAGTTTGGAGAAGTGGTCCCGATGCCGACGTTACCGTCAGAAGCTACTCTCATTCTCTGATTACCGTTTGTTCCAAAAATTAAACTATTTTCGTTTAATGTTCCAATTATTATATCTCTTGATGTTCCACCATTGTTGAATATATAATCTGCCGAGCTTCTAGCTTGTTCAAAAAGATTACCACTATAATTTACTCCAGGCTGTGCAAATGCAAGATAGTGATCCGTTGTATCTACAAGCGAAAACCGAAAGTCTGCGAAAGTTCCCGTGTTTGCATTACCCATAGTAACACCACTAATACCATTTTTGTTGTCTGAAATAATAGCTACTGGAAAAGTAGAGGCCAAAGGAGTTACTGCATTATTTACATTAAGCTCTATAACATTTCCAGCTGTCCCTTCGATAGAAAGCAATGACTTACCAAAAGCACCTGAAGTACCGAAATTATCCCTGATTCCAATACTTCCTTCAAAAGTCGATGTTGCAGAGAAATATGATGTACCTGCCACTTCTAGGTTGTTTGATGGTGAAGTAGTTCCGATTCCAATATTATTACTTGAATAATCGTAAATAAATCCAGAAGTATCAATGGCAAAACCTCCTGCAAAAGTCGAAGTAGCCGAAGTACTCGTTGCTACAAAGTGAGAAGCATCAATAAGTCCTGTGGCTCTAATGTCACCTGCTACGTCTAGTTTGTAACTTGGGGTGGCGGTTCCGATTCCGACATTGCCTGATGAGTCAATTCTAACTCTATCTACTCCTCCAGTAACAAAGTCCATGGTGTCAGAAGACCCACCCCAATCTACTCCAGTATTTAGATCAGCAGTAAAAGCAAATGATGGGTACAAAGAGTTATTCACAGGCATAACTCCACCACCCACAGTAGAGAATCCTGTACTATTCCAATTATATCGAGCTCCACTACTCACAACATCTAATCTAAGTGCGTCGTCAGCCTGTTCATAAAATCCTGTATCACCGTCACCAAAAACAATTCCTGTTGTAATATCTCCTGTGCCTCCATTTAAATGTAGAGCGGAGCTTGGACTCGCAGTACCAATACCCACATTGTTACTTGAGTAGTCATAAACAAAACCTGAAGTTTCAATAGCAAGACCTCCGGCAATAGTTGAAGTTGCAGTTGTTGATGTCGCTGAGTAGTTGGGAGCAGTAATGACATCATAAGCAGTTAAAGCTCCTCTAAATAGGGAATCTCCTACAGCCTCAAATATATTACCTGTTGTAGAAGTCGCACTAGCACCGACAACTATGGTGTCAGTAGTATAAAGAGGAAATGTCGTGCCGACCTCAGTCTTTTGCCAGGGTATTGTAATGGCATTAACAAAAAAAGGTAACGCAATGAATATTAATATAATTAGGTAGTGTATTTTTTTCATAGGCAATTAATATAAACTGTAAATATCGTAAACAGGAGGGGTTAAAGGATCAACAGTGATTATCCCTCCACTATAGGTATATCCTTTTCCTTCTCTCCTCATCATATCGTCAATAACAACTACAGTAGGATCATTACTTACTGTAAATGTGGTGTTAGAACCATCAACCGAGCCTGTTGGGACTTCTAGCCTTAGACCTTGATTACCTGCAACGGAAGCAGTGATATTTACTCTTTTATTTGTATCATCTACTTCAGTTGACCATTCTGTACCAGAATCTACAAAGTTAATATCAGTATATTTACTCAAAACACTAGCACCATTAACAGTGATGTTTCTGTTAGCATTACCTCCGCCAACATTAGACATTATCTGGCTTTTCCATCTAGTAAGTGATTCTTCGTTTGACTTTAGGTTCTTATCAAGATAACTTTTTAAGTCTTTTATCTTACTGTTAAGCTCGGCAGTATCTTTGCTTTTGTAGATTTTATCTATCTCTTTACTTACGTTATCTTTCAGGTCTTCGATAGTCTTATCGTATTTCTCACTAACTGACTGTATTTCCTTAGCGTCTAACTCTCTTTCAGTGCTTAATCTCTCTATTTCTGACGTTATAGATGTATCTAAATCGTTTAAGGTTTCTTCTAATAATTCTATTGATAGAGTTTTGTATTTAATTAATTCAATTTCTTCAGATAGAGCTTTTATAGTCTCTTTTACAACATTAATAGAATCATCATCTTTTAATGATTTTAGTTCTTTGTTAAGTGTTCGTAGTTTATCTCTATTCCTTTCAAGTTTCTTTCCGACAACATCTTTGCTTCCATAATAATCTAAACCTACTAACAACTTATTTAAGTTCTTCTTTTTTCTATTTATCGTCGTCGTCATCTTTTTCTTCTTCTAATACTTCTTTTATTAGATCTTTCAAACTTCCTATTTCTTCTTGAATGATAGTTCTAATTTCCTCTTTAAATTCTTCATTAGATTCTTCCTCAACAACTTCCTGTTCTTCAGCGTTTTCCTCTATTTGAGGCATTTCTTCCTCTGGTAAAGTTTCTTCCTCGTTCATTTGAGGATTAGCTGATCTAAGCATGTCCTCTGATAGACGAGTAGCTAAAGCTAAAGAAGCAGCCAATTCATCTGCTGACATATCGCTCAGTTGAGCCGTATTTTCAAGACCGTCATTTTGTACTTGCAATTCTTCTTGATCCATGTTATAATATAGTTATATGATAATATTATTTATTATATTAGCAATATTTGTTTTACCGATAGCTTTGTTAATTTTAACACTTATCGGAGGCTTTTTCGTGGAAATTTTCCATCAATTTGTGTTAAAACCATCTAACAAAAGATTAACAGAATAGTTAAAAGCTATTCCTGATTTTCTAATAAAGCAGAATCTATTAATAAGTTTCTTACAGATGTAAGAATTGGTACTAACTGTTGCTCAGCTAGACCTGTTCTTATTGACATATCTTTTACAAACTCAGGTGTAATAAATGAACTAGATATTATTCTTATAAACTCTCCAGGATGAAGTCCTTGTAGGTTCTTCGGTATCACTTTCATCATCATCTGCCGTGTTGCCTCTGTCGCCCTAAAAGCATCTTGATCAATCCCAACCCTTCTAAAGAAATCGTCTATTACATCATCTGAAAAACCTTTTTGACTGAACAGGCTTTCTAATTTCTTAGATGCTCTTAGTGTTTCATCTAAGTTCTGGTACTTAACTTTCCCAAAAACTTGTTCAGTCGCTTCCGCTAGTTGCATATCTTGTGAAAACTTTTGATTCATTTCAGCTAAAGCATCTCCACTAGAATCATTTATCGCTTTTTTCAATGACTCTGAAAAGTCTTGAATGAAAGCGTTGTATGACAACCTTTCATCGCTTGTTGCTGTTTTATACTTAGATTCAGCAATGTCATCTGCCAACTTTCTTAATGATTTACCGTCAAGATCTACTGTTTGTAATCTCTCTATTAGGTCAGAGGCTTCCTTTAGGTTCTTTGGGTCTTCAAATTCAACGTTTGCAAAAACCCTCTCATTTCCTTTAACAGTAACCCCGTAATTATCAAGAAAGGCTTGCGTTTCATTCCTAAAGATCGTTGGATCTATGTCTGTATTTCTTAGTTTTTCTAATTCGTCTCCGTATGATTTTCTAGCTTCTTTTCTAATCTGAGATATTCCTTTAATAATATTTTCTGCATTCTGCCTTATAACCTTACCTCCTCCTTCTTGTTCTATTACTCTAGTTGCAATTTGAGCCGATTTTGGGTCTTTTACAACTGCTTCTATAGCCTTTTCAGATGTTCCTGATAATCCAGAACCCAATCCTTTCATTATCCTTCCAGTGATTGATTTTGCAGGCCCTATTAATGCTCCTCCTAATGGAAAAGCAGTACCTATAGCTGTACCTATGCCTGGCTTAAAGGCTTGACCTACTGTTTCGTCTTTTCTTTGTAGCCCTGCACCAACATCAAAAATATATCCTGTGCCTGCTCCAACAGCAGTCTTTCCAAGCAACCCTAATCCTTTACCTGCTCCTGGTAGCATTAACGCACTTGTTTGAATAGCACTACCTAAGACTTCTTTAAATGAGGGGTCTTCTATATATTGATTGACATATTTTCTCTGATCTTTTGGAACTAAATAACCTTTAGCTAATGTGGATGCAAACAAATCACTTATTCCTCTGCCTCCTAATAAATCTATAGCTAGATTACCGAAACGATCAGCTCTTTCTAGAAAGCTAGGGTCTTCTTGTTCTTGTGGATCATAAAGAGAACCCAAAGACACTCTAGGCGTAGAGCTACTAATAGCAACTTGTTCTGGAGTTGTCCCATATCTTTCAATATATTCTTCTCTTGTTATTGTTTCTATTGCCATAATAATTATATTTTATAGACCATCTGCAAACCTAAAGACTTCTCCATTAGGCTTTAGCCCGTATCCAATTTCTCCTAATCTCTCTGGGTATGAAATAGCTATCCATTTAACATAATGTCCTTCAATCGCACCTAGGTTTTGCTCTAATGTTTCAGCATCTTGACCAATATCCAATGAAGAAATAGTCGCTTGTAGATTTTCCAATTCTTGAACAGCAACTTGACCTAAAGCACCTCCTGTTGGAGATGCATCTCTCATAGCCTGTAGTGTGTCAAAACCTAAGTTTGCTTTGATCGTATCGATTGTCTTGTTCAATTTATAAGATGGTGTTCCTGGAATCCATCTAGTAACCCCTCCAACGAAGCCTGTAGCTCCTCCGACAATCGGAGTATGAGAGAGTGGGCCTATCCTATCAATAGCTTCGTGAACTTTTCCAGTTACTATTCCTGCTTTTTCTAATGCAATATCAGCTTTCTTTTGTAGCTTATCAACATTCATCTGCTTCTCTTGTGCAAGAGCAGCAATCTTAGCATTGCTCATTGCAATAGAAGCTCTCCTGTCAGCAACCTCAAGATCAAACAGTTGTTGTTCTCTAGCTCTTTCTTGTGCTGACAAATCAGATAGTTGTTGTAATCCTCCAGGACTCATACCCATTAATCGTTCAACTGATTGAATTTGATAAGGATCATTACCGACCATATCCATAAGTCCATCGTATCCAACATTAGCAGCTATTGTGTTGTATTGAGATATGGCATTCTGTCGTGCTTGTTGTTTAAAGTTTGCAACTTGGAATCCAAAGTTCATCATAGTATTAAACTGTCTGTCTGCAACTTCTCTATCTTGAACACTTAAATCCATCATTTTATCTAGGTACTGTTGTTTAGCATTTCTAGTTTCAAGCAATGTATTGTAGTTCTTTATCAACTGTTTGTTTCTAGCATTAGCAAGTGCAAGAACCTGTGAATCACTAGCAAATCCTCCTGCCTTTGTAACTTCAGTTCTAATATCATCCTCAGTTCCCTCAATAACATTTTTCATGTCAATGAGTTCCATATCAATAGCTTCAATACCAGAATCTTCTAGCATATCTTGGTATAAGCTAGTCAAAGACTCTCTCTGACTTCTAGGATTGAAATAATCTTGAAGCGATTGTTGTAATTGTGAAAAGAAAGGATCGGTAGCAAAAAGATCGTTAGCTATCTGAGTTTCTGGTTGTTCTGGCAAGTAACTTTGAACTAATGATCGTCCTTGTGCTGGGCCAGTTGGTGCTTCTACTCCTCTTTGTGTAGCCCCTATGAATCCTTGAACAAAAGGGCTTTCAGAACCAGTAGCTCCTGTTCCTTGAACACCTCCGCTTAATTGTTCTGCCACTCCTTGTATTGTTTCATCATCTGGAGAATCAAATCCACGCTCTCTTAAAAACTCTAGTGCTTGTGAGCGTATATCTTCTGGTTGTGTAGTTACTTGTGGCTCAAAAGGTGTAACCTCTGCTTGTTCTTCAACCTCTTGTGGAGCTATTTCAGGAGCTTGTTCTTGTTGTTGATTTTGTTGTGCTAAATACTGTTCTCTTAAATCTGGACTTCCTTGAACTTTATCAAATGAGTAAGATTTACCTCCGATATTAATACGATCAGGCATTGCTTGTCCTCCTCTTGTATTTCCTGCTGTGAATGTAGGAGTTAGTTGACCTCCCCCTGTTGACTGTGGAGTAGTCTGCGAAGCACTATTAGAATTACCAAGAGCTTCTATAGCCCTTACTTGTGCATTCACAACATCTTGTGAACCACCCGTTATCTCTCTTCCTTTATATTTTCCTATTACTGGCATATTTATGCGATTATACTAGCGGTGGAGTCAACCCAATTAGTTGAATTATACCACACTGGTTTTGATAAAACTGATGAAAAAAACATTTGTCCTGTTACTGGACTAACTGGTAACGTCGACCCGTTATTTGTTACAAACTTTCTATTAACAACCTGTAAATCATCTGTCGGAGTGTCTACTATCTTACGATCAGTAAAAGCAGAAGTTTTGTTGTATTCCTTTACAACATCAATAACTGTTTTTTTTATGTTTATACCGTTGTTATCTTCCAGCCTGTTCATAATCTATTTCAATTTTATTAAATGTCATATTTGCACTCCCTGAGTTAGTAATTCTTACACCCATAGCATAAGTCGGAGCAATTGCTGGAGAGTAATCACATAAATCTTCCCCAACAGCTTCAGTCGTTCCTGCTGTAAATGTTTCACTTGAATTAGCAATAACATTCCCATCACTACCGATTAAAGCAACAGTAAACTCATTGTTGGTAACAAGAGGATCAACATACACCCTGACTTCCGATGGTTTTATTTTCTGTGAAAATAGCTGTGTTTGCGTCTCATAGACCCCCGCAATAGCAGTTCCATCACCAGTAGGAACTGTGTTGAATTTATATAATTTATACTTACTTGTCGGAGTATCGTCAGTTTCAAATGTAGAGAAATATAGCTTTGCTGTACCAACTTGATCGTTATCGTAACCTGCTGATGATGATCCATAGAATAAGTTTGAGACAATGTTACACATTGGAAGTTGGATAATGTCAGTTTGAGTTGTTGCTGAGATTCTAAAGAATCTATACAGACCTTGTGGGTTTTCTACATCGTAGTTTCCATAAGTCAGTAAAGAAGCCTTTAAAACATTATCTGCTTGTTCAGGGGCAGCAAATCCAACAAGGTTTCCTGTTGAAAACATTGCTCCAAAGTTAGGAGATAATGAGTTTGGTAAAGAAATAATCTTCTGTTGCTCAGAATACATAGCAGCTCCTCCTAAGTCATAACCCATTGTGTATGTAAAAGGCCCAAAAGCGATATTTGAGTTTAAAGAATATGAATTATATGGATTATATGCTGTATAGCCAGTATCTGTTCCGTTCCAATAAATCTTATATGAATCAGCAGATGACAATGATGAGGTGTCTTGATCAGATGATGTTAAATCTGGAGCAGACACACGAGATACAATTATTTGTAGGTAGTTTCCATCTGGAGAAACATCTAAGTCACGACACTGTGTACCTACTGGAAAACTGGGGTCTAATTTTGTGTAATCAGTAACTGTTGCAGTTGAATCAATCTCAAGAATATTAGTTCCATTTCCAAAAAACATCTTTCCAGTAAATTGAGCTGATGGTCTTGGCACATTTGCAGTGTAAGAACCTGTAGCTCCTACAAAAGCCTCATTAGTTCCATCAAAATCTATCCTAGTTACTCCAATATCATGTCCAATATATATCCTTTCAGTATCTCCAAAAAACTCTATTGATGATCCGTACTTAAATGTCGGGCTTTCTTCAGTAAGAGTTGCTAATAGAACTGGATTATCATAATCAGGTTCAAAAGTTGTAGGATCATTTACTTGTATCTTATACAGTCGTCCTGTATGGCCAATAGCATAAACATAAGTAACTCCAGACTCTAACCTAGCCCTACTAGCTACGATAAGATCGGTAATGACACTTTCATCTGCGTCAATTCTTGTAGGTTGTTCAAACCATGTTAAGTCTCCTGGCTTAGTAAACGGATCATTACCAAAAGTAGTAGTATATTTTGCATATCCTGAATTAATATCTCCATTTAAGTATCGAGTTAATCTTCCTTGAAAGTTGTCTATTACTAAAGTTCTCATTATGATATTTTTTCTACTACTACTCCTTGAATAGCGACATCTACATTTGATCCTCCTCCTGTATTATGAATCATTGTCATACCAAATGTCTGATCAACACTTGATTCTACTGAACTGGTTGTATAACTAGGGGCAGTTAGTGTTAGTTCATTTAATACTGATGACTGAGGTATTCTCATGTCTATTACAGCTCGTTGAGCGTTGGCTGCTCCATTGTTGATTAACATAGCATCTGTTCGACCAAGAACACTTGAGGCCTCAATAGCTGCTTTTGATACAGCAATTACTGATCCTATTGCTTGTCCTCCATATTGAAGTTTAGCAGTTATGTTGTGTGAAGCTGCGGTAAATCTTGCCAATGTCCAATACACAGTCGCTCTCAATGCGTTTGCTGTTCCCAAGACACTACCTCCAATAGTGGTGCTAATAATTGAGGTTTCACTATTCTTTAGGAAAGTCGCAGCAATTAAACTACTTGTTACAAGACCTGCTGCTGGAGAATATGTTAAACCTGTAGCTTTTGAGGAATCTGCTTTTAGAAAACTTCCATCTGGGCCAACTGCTAGTTTTGATATAACAGATGATGATTGTCCAACTAATACATCTCCTTTTGTAAAGGCTGTTTGGCCTGTTCCTCCTTTCTCTGCAGATTGCACATGGCCACCACCATCTGATGATGGATTTCTAATGTCTCCAATTATTGTTCCTAGTGTAGATGCACTTGGCCCACCATCTTGCCCTAAAACAGTTTCTATCTGTCCTATTGCTGATGATTGTGCATTTTCAATAGCCGAATGAGATGGGCTATTTAGCTTATCTGTTGAATTTGGATATGAGAATGTTGAAAGTGTTGAAGGGTATGCCATATATTATTTTCCTACTCCTAATAAACCTAATGTTGGTGTGGTTGCTACTACTGCTGTACAAGTTCCTGGTACATCTTCTGGATATGTTGGTGTATTGTTTTCAGTAAGGTTGTTACCATTACCTGAGTTGTCATTAGCATCTCCATCAAATTTCCACTCCGCTTGTAAATTTGTTGTTGATCCTAAGACGTTACACTTTTGATCATCTATCTCTGATTGACTTCTTGCTTCACTCCATAATCTCATCAGAGATAAACGACCATCAGACATATCAGACCCTTTTCCTCCTATAGTAAGGTCTCCGTTACCATTGAACTGTGATCCTGCTGCTGTTTTACCACCTTTTGAATCAGCATCTATGTACAGTGTTGCTGTTGTAGAAGCTTTAGATACAGCTATATGATACCAAGTCCCTGTAGAAAGATCAGAAAAATCAGTACCTCCTCCTTGCCAAACTGATGATTCTTCAGGTGAGCTTCCTGCTACAGAATCTGTGTCTAGTTGGAATGTTTGTGTTCCGCCTGAATTAATGAAGAAGAAACGATAAGGTCTGTTGTTTGCATCTCCATACTTATTCACCAACTGTTGTTCCTCTCCAGAAACTAAACTTTCAGGCTTCCACCAAAATTCAAATGTGAAGTCTCCAGTGAAGTCTAGCCCTGTTTGAGAAGCGTCAGTGATAGAGAAATTCTGTGAACTTCCTCTCTCAAGATCAGCAGATTGTGTTAATCCAAAAGCCATTATTCTGTAAATTCACTTACTTCTAACCAGTCCCAAGTTCTATTACTAGCTTCTGGGCCATGACTGACAGATTTACCATATTCAACTTTATTCTTTGTTTCATACATAATTATCTGGTAGCCAATTTCACCACTTGGGGTGTAATACTCGTGAACTTCATAATCTCCATCTGCGTCTTGCTTTCTAATAACTTGTGTATATCTATCGCCCTTATTAGTTTCTGCTTCGGAAGAAAGTCTTGTTATTAATTCTTCTTTTGTTGAGGTGGGCCTAGTCATTTTAAGGTGCTTTAAATCCTTTAACTGTTACATATATTGTTGAGCTTTGTGTCGCTGGTTGAACATTGAATGTGTGGTTTGCTGGTGTTCTTATCGGTGTTTGTAATCCAATTATATTAGAACCTCCTCCTGATGGAGCTATTGTATAACCTAGTATTGAAGCTCCTCCATTAGAAGAGAATGTTATAAGTGAATCACTTGCACCTGTATTAGCTACCATTACGTCAGTAATGTAGTTTCTAATGCCTGCACCACCAGCTGCTACTAATGTAGTAACACTAGCACTTGTTAGAGATATATAACCTTCAACTCTTGATTCCTCTGGAGCAAAAGGCTTTGTTATTGGTCTTCCTGCTGAATCTGTTGCAGTAGGGCCATAATCTAAGTCAGCACTAACAAATGAAGCCACCGCATCATTCCTAACTCCTAGTGTAAACAATCCTCTGTCTCCAGTTGAATGTCCGCTATCCTCAGTGTATGTTCCAACTATCGAATTAGCTTGATTAACTGTAATAACAGAACCAACATTTAGTGATACAACAGAACCAACGTTTGTTGATACAGATATAACTGATGAATTTGTACTCATCAAACCAGTTAGAGTTTGGAAAACACTAGAGTTTGAATTAGTTACAGGAACAGTACCCAAAACGGACACTTCTGTTGTTCCAGCCACTGATGTTATAACTGTTCCTGATTGTGTTGTAGGAACAGTCCCTATAACACTAGCTCCTACTGTTCCTGAAACAGAACTAGCTCCACTTGAAGTTGGAATAGTGCTTAATACAGAACCTATATTAATTACAGGTCTTTGTGTACTCCCTGATACTACAGATGAATCTGCAGTTAAGATAGAAGCATGTGCATCTAAGAAATCATAACTCATGTTGTTGGTTTGTTTACATCAGTCCAATTATCAAATCCTATGGTTTTTCTAACTGGATTGGTTAAAGGCATTAATAATCCTACTGTCATGCCTGCTAGTAATATAGCTTCATCATTTGTTGGTTTAGATAAATCCGTATATAAGTTTGGATCAACACCATCATAGAATCCTGATGAATCATCATACTCAAGCGATACTGAATCGTATATATCTTTTCCTTCAGGCCTAATTACAGTGTAATCAGTGTTTGAAGGTTTTGCTATTTTTGTATAGCTCATACTAGAACTCCCAACCAGTTAGCTGGATTGGTGTTGACTTTATCGGTTGCTGTGATCCTCGACCTAAAGTTCTAGTCAGTTGATTAATTCTTTCTTCATATCTAGTCATCAACCTGTCTCCTTGATCATACTTCTCAAGTGAATACAGATAGTTAGCACCAATTCTCCAGCCTAACACTCGATAATCAAGTGTTACTGGATAAGTTAGAGTATCAGTAGTTGCTGTATATTCTGTCGGTTCTAAGTAATAGAAGATTCTAATTGCTTGTGAAGTGTTATCTCCACCAGTAAACGCAGGGAATATCTCGTACCAATCTCCCCTATCATCAAACATTGGCTTTTGTTGACTAGCATTTTTTCTTAACCAACTAAATGATCGTCCTGCAGGTAAGTTAGAGACATCTACTTGTTCTGCCTTTCTGTAGTTATTTGCAGCCGTATCAGTAAAGTTTACTTCTATCGCTTTCAAGAAGAACATATCTGTTGGATATAGAAAAGTAGAACCATCACCATCAGTAGATGGGACAGCTCCGTCTCTGTAAGACTCTTGTAACTGTGAAGCGTCTATACCTTTTAGTATAAATCTTCTATGTAGATCGAGTAATGCTTCATTGGCAAACACAATAGCATTAGCATCAGTTAAACCATTTGCATCTGTTTGTGTTTGTGTTCTAGCGAATGTAATCGCATTTTGAAGTGTAGCCATAGTTTGTTGGTACAGGATTATGCCCTGTGTGGGTTGCCCCGAAGGACAACCTCACAAAGCACAATGCTAGTTTGTGATTGCTGATTCCACTCGAATAATTCGTTGTGTACCAACTGTGTCTTCAAACCTTGTAACTCCTAGAGTAACCTTTCCACCGATACTTGTGTATAGATTTAGAGGGTTATTTGAGTCTGGTGTTGAAGTAATAATAGCTTGTGGCTCTTGGAAGTATCCCCAACCAAATGATTGGTCTCCTAGAACTGTTGTAGGGAATACATTAACTGTTGAATTGAAGTAGTTTTGGTATGCACTTCGTAGGTATCTAATACCTCTAAAGTCTCCCAAAGCTCCAGCTCGTAGATCATCTACAGATGTATATCGTCCAACATCTACAAATGAACCAGTGCTTGTATTCTCCATTAGATCACCTTCAACTTGAGGGTGAACAACGGCTACATAGTATTTTCCTTCAAATGGTTTTAGACCTGCTGCGTTTGATGAAGCAAGATATTTATATGCCTTGTTCATCTCTGTTTGAGTAGCTGTATCTCCTGCTCCCAAACCTGCTCGTGTAGTCTTTCCACCTGCGTAGATAACTCCGTTTGTTCCAGCGTTTACTACGTTTTGAATAACTGTATCAACCATACGTGCAAGTGAATTTCTTACTTGCATTGTACATGAGTCGATAACTTCAATAGCTGAGTTTTGTACCAATAAATCTGATACTTCGACTAGCACACCATATTGTGCTGGCCCTGAGCTGTATGAAGTTGCACCCCATGTAATAGCTGTAGGGTTTGTTCCTTCTGTGATTGCTGCCACACCTTCTGTTGATGATACTGGGTATCCTGCTGCATCAGATGTTTGGCCTCCTTGAATTGATGCACCTGCACCAAATACTGAACCTGATCCTCCAACACCAGGCCCTCCAACTGTCAGCATAGATACGTTTATCTTTACTGGCACTTGGTTTGTTTGTGGGAATAGGATTCGATCATATCCCTTTGGAGCATTTCTTTGTACGCCCAATCGAGCATACTGTAGTTGAGGTTCTAGCACCTTGATTTCATCATTGATGTATGAAACAAGCAATTCTGAAGTGTTATTTGAACTACCTCCCCAATCTGTTCCTCTGACTGTTACTGCCATATATTAGTTGCACTTGCGATAAGGCTATTGAATTCCTAGATCACCTCTTTCTTCTGCTTCGACAAGAGCTTGTCGCTTCTCCTCTCTGCTCATTTCTGAAATTGATCTATTCTCACTAGCAGTTGGCGGTGTTGAAGCTGATCCTCCAATAGTTTGTACTGGTCTTTCAACTTCTCCTCCTCCTAGTTTCCCTTCCTTAGCTAAAGTTGTAATCGTTGCATCTTCTACTGTATATCCAGACATAACTTTTTCTTTTATCTGTTCTTGATAATCTCTAGCTTCAGGATAAAGTGAAACTGACTCTGAAAAGTCTTGATAGAAATCTCTTTCTTTTTCAAGTGCTTCCTTTTCAGCAAGAACTTGAGACTTTTCTTCTTCTGCTAACTTAGCTTTATCAGCAAGATTTCTTGTACGTTCAATTAGTGGATTCTTCTTAGGCTCTTCAGATTTAACTTCTTCTCTAACCTCCTCTTGCGGAGAATTTTCGACTGCTTTCTCCTCTCCTTCTAATTGTTCGTTTGATTCTTGTAAATTATTTGTATCTTCTGCCATATTACGTGAACGTAGGAGGCGAACCCTACATTAAGATTAAGTCTATTAAAATACGTGGTTGATAAGTGACTAGCTTAACAACAAGATTAAGAGCGTTTAAATCGCTTCTCGTGTTTCCTTGAGCATTCATACCTGTCACACCATACGACTAATTTGTCAGGGTTATCAGGGTGTTCTGCGACATTTAAGGCACTCATACCTATTACTTCATCTGGGTCTTTTGTTTCATCACAGTAAGAACAACGAAGTTGACCTATATTCCTGTAATGACCACAAAGTTTATACTGATGTTGTGAAGGTACATTAGGGTCTAAAATACCGCAATATTCACATACACCTCCTCTTACTTGTGGTAATCGGTGTGTATATGGTTCTGATTTATCCCCCTGTCGTTCTATCGTACGCATTCGTGGTTGTGCCACTGGTGCTTCAGTTTCTGGAGCTTTTGGACTCTCCGTAGTCGGATTTTTCATACTTTTTTAATTGTTTACGAAGTGCTATTAATTCTGACTTCAGTCTTTCGCCAAACTTGCTTATATCGCTATAGATTTTAGCCCAAGCGATACTTCCTTGAAGTTGGTGTATTTTAGCTGTATCAATACTACTTTTCTTTGCTTCAGCTATTATATCCTTTTCAAGTTTATCTACAGCTGGCTTAAAAACTTTTTCTTCGAGTAATTTCCAATCATCGTTTTTCAATAATCCATCTATTGCATTCAAGTTTGCAGTCAATTCTGACATTCTTTCTCGGATATAAGGTTTTCTATCTACCTCGATCTCCTCTTGAAGCGTATTTGATTCGTTTACGATTTTGGAATTATTCATAACTAATTTGATGAAGCTGATTGTGAGTTCACCAAAACTGTGCTGACAACCTCATTTGAAGCTGCTGATGTAACGTTGCCGTTTATGATGATAAAGATTCTTCCTCTTTCTGAAAGAATTGGAAGACCTGATGCTGATTCAGCACCCAATGATGAAGCAGCTGCACTACCGATTCTAACTCCATCAGAGATAGTACCTGCTGCTAACCATTCAGCTATTGTTCCGTTTGCATTAGAAACAATACTTGTTCTAGCAACATCATAGTAGGTTGTTCCACCATCATCAGTTGTTTGAAGAACTGCAGATACACCAGTACCTGCTACTGATGCAGTTACTTTAACAACCACATTGTCAGTATCTTGAGGAAGCGTAAATGTGTGTTGTATACCTCCTGCAACTGATCCTGTTCCTGTGTCATTTGCATCTGTGAACTGTGCAACAGTCTTTAATGGTTTTCTAATTGACATATTTATTATTTATTATACTAATAATTCGACCTTAACTTAACCATTTATCTTAGCGATAACCTCATTAAGTTTATCTCTAAGTCGGTTCAAGTCATCTCTCTGAAAGCTATCAGTGAAAAGACCGATACCTGTTTCAGCAGGAGTTTCCTCAACTGCTACTTCTTCTACTACTTCTTCTACTACTTCTTCATTCTTTTTTTTAGGCATATTTCTTAATATTCAGTTGCTAATATACTTGCGACCCCTACTGTCTTGTAGGCTACTCGTTGATACAATCCCTCTCCACGATTAACACCTACTGCACTACCTTGTGCTAATCCTTCTGTTTCTTGTGGGATTACAAATCTACGAACTGTGTCTGCAGGGATACTGTAATCAAAGTTCTCCCCTGTAGCACCACTGACAACACTAGCCTGTGAATCTCCAGTGGTTACCCATCTCATAACTGCAGCTCCACCTACGGCAGAGATTTCTAGTGCTGTTGTGTCATGTGTAACACTGATTACTGAAGATGAGCTTGCATTTTCACTGGAGTACTGTGCTAATGCAGGTTCACTCACCACATGCTGTAGTGGTTCACCTGTTTTGTCTCGTGGAATTCTTGGCGAATAATTATTCATATTAGTTATTTATCATTGATTTATCATTGCTAATTTCACTCTCAAGAGGAGAAGCTGCGTTCATAGGTGATTTATCCTCTTTGCTTACTTCTGGTTTCTGCCCTAGAGACTGACTTTGTTGCTCGACCATCATCTGCCTTTGTTGTTGTGCTTCCTGTGCTTTTTGTTTAGCAAGTTCTTCTTCATGCCATGCAATGTGGAACCATGTGGCATTAGTCTTAGGAGTTACCATGTAATGAGTATAAATGTGTGTCTCATGGTTATCTGTTTCTGCAACATCTAACATCTCATTGTCTCTTAACATCTCGTTTTCTTCTTCTGCTTTAAGCTCGTCAAGAGTCTTTGGTAACATTATATCTACCAGAGTAGGGTCTTGCAAGAATTTAGGGAAGAACACGTACTTGTTAAAGTTCCTCATTCCATCAGGGCCTAATGACATTTGCAATTGTGGGTACAGTTGCATCAAGTCCCTTCTCATTACTAACTCCTTATACTCTGCTTCTTTAGCACTATAGACCAAAACACCAGGCGGATAAGATGTTTTAAAGTCTCCTAAATCAACTTTCTCAAAGTTAGTACCTTTAATACCAACAATAGCAGCCATCTTTGTATCTCCTTCTTTATAGTTAGCTTGGTATCTATGAAACCAATGACTCCAAAATTCCTTTTCACCAAACTGCATAACTTTAGACTGTAGTGATTGAGCCATGTCATTTAACTGTTGTGTAATAGCTGCTTCTGTAGCTGTATCGCTTGTTTTCTTATCAAGTGGTTGCATAGCCATACCTGTTCCAATAGGCTCGTTAGCTTCTTGAGTAAGCATTGAGATGAATTGTACTAATCCTGCACTCATTGGATCTTCTGTATTTAGTGGCCATGCTGCGTCTGGATCGTCCATCGGAATGTGTTGGTTTATCTGACGACTGAAGAACTGAGTAATGTCTTGAACCTTATCAGGATTATATCCATAAATAGGGTTAGCTCGATCCTTAGCTGCGATAAATGCAAGGTTAAGCAACACTGATTTAGCTCTGTGCTTATCTTCTAATAGATCAGCAACACTAAACATGATTGATGAATGTGGCTCTCTAAATGCTTCCTTACACACAATAGGCCATTTAGAATCAACCTTTATTGTATCTCCATTAGGAGCTGTAATACCTTCACCATCTTTCAAATCTAGTTTCTCTTTCAATAGTATTTGACTGAATTTCTTATCTACCCACCATACACACTTATCTCCTTTCTCATCATGTCCGTAGAACTCTAATATCTGGTAAATATCTTCTTGTCTGCTTGTTTCTGCAGGTTCAACAGCTAGTTTAGCTCTATCTCTCCTAGTCTTGTATTCCCATACTCTTTCTTCCATTCCAGATGCAATTTCCTCTGCTTTCTTAACACCAGTAATAGCCTTAGCCTTGATTAACTTTTCTATCTCCCATTTATTCTTAGTTACCCATTTCCAATAGTATCGCCAGTGTTGTGGATCAGCGTTATAAGGATCATGGCCAAACATCAGTGGATTAATGACAACAGGCTCCATGATCTTTCTTTTCTTATTAAAGCTAAGAGTTTCCATGTAACCTCTACCAAAAAATAGAGTATCCCAACACCAATCATAATCTAACTTGGATTTCTCCATTTCCATGTAATCACTTTGAGCTAAAAGATTAAATGAGTTGATCTTTTCTTGCGAGACTTCTTCTGATGGCACGAACTTAATCTGCAATCTATCATCATAGAGAGATGAGAGAATACGATTAAATAGAGTAATTAAAAGAGTTGAGGCAATGTTCATATCACCTCTTTGTAGGTTATTAAGTAGCACTAACTGAGCTACTTGTCTCCTTTTCCTTTCTTCTAGGAACTGTTGACTTTCTGTATACTTTGTTGCAATATCAGCGACTTTCATGGATCAATTCTTTTAGTTTCTTAGGAGCTTCGGTTAAGCTGTGTCCCCTTTGTGGTTCTGCTCCTACAAATATCGAATAATGTTCTTCATCAAAAGTTATGCGAGGTTCTACATCTGTCATAATCTTTAAACCATCTTTCCAAAGCATTACCTCTATTCCCTTCACATGACTATTAAAAATATCTTGTCGTGTCGGTTCTTTTGTATTAAAAATATCTGGGTTTTTAGCAAATGAGAATTTACGTATGATAACTGCCTTACCTTCTCCTTTGTCATCTTCTAAGTGAGTGTCAGACTCAACGTCCATTTCTTTACCCTTCCAGTGAATGTCATCAACTGGAGCGTTCTTTGCATCTTCTTCGATAAGATCAAATTCTTTTTTTATACTTGGTTTCCTACCCATCTGTCTATTTTAGGATTATCAGACCAGATGTTCTCTGTAACATCATGGAACTTTCCTCCTCTTTGTTTAATTAGTCTCTTATTTTTTATAGCACTGTCGCCAACTACTTGAGTAAGAACAGCTGCGTCTACACAGTTAGGAGACATAATACCTTCTTTGAATAAGTCCTCTTTTGGTTGTATTAATATTTTACCATCTTTGTTCTTGTATTTCACATACTCAAACTCATTCCAACCAGAATCGTGAACTAGCCTGCCTCCTGATAATAACCATTTCCTTTCTTTCCAGTGGAGTTCTGCTTTCAGGTTCTGGAACATTGGGTCTTCAGGCTTTGATCCAAACTGAACACCACGAACAGGATAGTCTAACTCCTTTAGTCTATCATAAACTCCTTGTCCCACACCAGTTTGGTCAATAACAATGTAGTCAACTTTATACTCTCGATACTTCTCCATGATGATACCTATCAAATCCATTGTGTCTGGCATCTTCTGATTAAAGACAATCTCTTGTAAGTTTGCTGACTTAACTACCATAGCTGATTTATCTCCACCCGCAGCAGGATCAACACCTAATACAATAAAGCCAGAGTGATCACCGCTATAAACAGTAGCTCCTTGCAACTCTCTATCTGCTACTAATCGTATGTAACCTTTCTCATCAATTGCCTCATCAAATGCGTCCCAGTCTCCTTCAAGATATGCCTTCCTTTCATTGTCTGGTAATGACTCAAGAGCGGTGTAATAAGACTTAGGTAAATGTGGATTGTCTGTTGGTAACGCTGGCACAAAGACAAACTCATACTGTTCCTTTTCTTCTGGTGGGAACATTCTCTTAACCCACATGTTCTTTACCCATGCTTCACCAAGAGGGTTACAACCTGCTATGAATCTAACATCAGAGATACCAGGCCATCTATGTCGTGAACGCAACATATCGAACGTTGACTTAGGATTACGATTAACCTCATCAATGGCAATAACAGCGAACTCAACAGATAGATACTTACCAGGATCATCTAGGTTACGGAAGGCAATAATTCCACCTCCCCATTTCTTCTTTAATGTAAACTCATTTCTTTGTTGATTGTATGTTCCTAGCCAATCAGGAAACTCAAACTTAATCTTTGTTAAATGTCTATCGTTTAATGCTGGATAATCTTCACAAAATATCCCTGCTCTAACTCCCTCTATTCCATAGCGTTGATAGTAATCCATTAAGAACCACACCACACTCCATCTGATCCAATATGATTTACCTGACCCCACTGAACCTCCGAACAATGTGAATTTAAAACGTTTAGCAGCTAATAACGCTTCTTCCTGTTTAGGAAAGAATTTACATAGGTCGCTGAATTTAAGTTCTTTTTGGTCTTTGTCCTGCATAGTTTCCTGATTTAGCTGTTATTGCATGAGCTATAACTTTAGCCTGATGTTCGTCTACAGGCCTTCTTGGATTTAATTTAGGGTGATATGGTTTATGCGTATTCATTACTACACCAGTTGACATAATAGCTTTTGTAATTTCTTCTTTCTTCTTGATGCCACGCTTTGCATAATCAGTTACTCCTTGACTAAGCCAGTGGTTATAGTTCCACCTGTCCCATAATAGATAATCGTAAGTTATTGGATTCATATTAGAATAATTCTACCAAATTTAATGATACTGTGGCTTCAGCAGCATTACCTGATTTTGGTTTAATTGTAACAGTTACAGAATCTCCTGCTTTAATAACACCATTAAATTTATCCTGTGATAAATCAAAGATAGTATTTCCTGTTTTACCAAGAGCAACAGCAAATAGTTTTGTTCCGCCACTAAATGCAGTTGCAGAAGTATCTGTTTCAAGAGCAGAGGTATTTGTGCTGTAATCAGAGAATGAAGCACCTGTTAAGGTAGCATTTCTATAAAATACTAATTCTACTGGTTTTGAATGTTCCACAGAACAAGCAGCAAGTAATATCTTAATAAAGTTAGTATTAACCTTACTCTGATAAACCTCTTTACATCTTAAAGTTAAAAATGGTGTTTCAGCAGCAGTAGCACCTAAAGTTACAGAAGCATCTACACCAAATCTAGGGCCAATAAGTTCTGACTCTCCATCTGTAAATGCTCCCATTGATGCACTTTGGATACTTATATCAGTAGTATTAGATGTATTTTCTGCTGATATAAGTATTGGCTGAGTAGGGCTTGAAAGTGATGGTGTGGTATTTGCATTGGCATATTGGATTTTATGTACTTCATGGTATTCACCAGTTTCAGGGTCTTCTATAAAGAATGAAATTTTTCCATATCCAAGCCATTGATAAGTTATTTGATAAACATTACCTTTAGTGGGGTCAAGGGTTTCTCCTGTTTGTCCATTACCATCAAAAATATCATCTCCATTCCAACTTGCTTGTGCTGTCCAAGTTTCAGTAGGTGCAGCACCTGCTACTGTTTGAGCAAATGTTCCAACTGCACTTGTAGCTCCACTTAATGAATATGAACCAGTATGTGTAGTAGAATCCCAAGAAGTAAAGATAACTTTATCTCCAACAGCAGTAGCATCCCAACCTCTACCAACATCTGAATAGTCATGTGCTGCTATTTCATTTGCTGTTGTGGTTATTACACCAGAAGCAGTAACAGACACATCAGAAGCAGCATCTCCATCTAAAGTAATAGTTATATCTTCTGCATCACTTGAAGCTGTTGTTACAGTTAGAGTTCTTACCTCTTTTGAACCATCTCTCCTGTGTAATACACCAAAAGAAGTTCCATTATATCCAAAGAAAAATCCATTAGAACTATCTCCAATTCCTGCAATTTGTGTTGAATTTGCTACTCCTGTTGTAAATAGAGCAGTAAATCTAGCTCTTGTTCCATGTCCAGGTTGGTATCTAACTCGGTCTTTTGTAAATAGTGTTCCTGATGAATTAGCAGCCGCTCCTGTTGATGCTTTAGCCATTGTGTTTGCTTGTGTAACAGAGCCACTTTGATTAGCTTGAGAAGTTACCTGTTCAGAATTGATATTGTAAATGAAATCAGCAAGTAATTCATGAGAAAGTGTTGCTGTTAGTGTTTCTCCAAAAGCTGTTTTACCCTCAGCAGGAGGTGTAACTTGAAGGGCTTGGTGGTCTGTAACAGCTACATTTGTTCCATTAACATTAGCTAATACTGCCCTTGTGTTTAATACATCAGAATATGTAGTTAGATTTTGTCCTAATCTTGATGTTGGTTGGGATATTCTAGCGTTGTTGTGATACAAGGTTTGAATAACAATAGCATTTGAGCCACTACCTGAATCTGTAACTCTTACTCTGAAGTATTGAGAGACTGGAATTAAACTATGAATACCAAGTGAAGTATCTGTTCCAGTAGATAACTGAACTGTTCTAGCTACTGTAGAGCCATCAGTAGAAAACTCGGCAAACAATGTAGCATTGGCTGTTGCACTACCTATAATTGAAATAGAACCATAGTTAGTTATTTCTTCCCAAGTTCCTGTATATGCTTCACTAGCACCTAGTGTTTCACTTGTGCTATTGTCTGTTGATACAAAACCTCCAAAGTTATTTAAAACTCCGTTTGGATTTGATAACTGAACTACACCAGTATGAACAACCACATTTCCATTGTTTGCAGTTCCTACAGTACTAGAAATAGTCCTAGACCTTTTGCCATTTCCGTCACTTGGTAATCGAATGAAATCTTCTCCTTCTGCCATAATTGTTATTCGTCCAGCCTGATAAAACTAGGGCCAACACTCACTTCTAGTTTATCAGTTACTTTGTTTTTAATCTTATAAGCTGTGTCTAAATACCTATGTCTTGTTGCATAGTCAGGTTCTTCTAAATCTTCTTCTTTTCCTTTTTCATAGTTAAATTTCCTAACTACTTTAATAGCTTCTAAACCTTCTTTATGAACCTTAGCTAACAAATCATCAGGTAAGTATTCTTCTACTAATTCTTCCCACCCTTTACTATTCGTAAGATTGCAAGGATTTTTAGCACTGTTATCTGAATATCCTGCGTCTCTCATTCCCTTAGAGACGTTTCCACGATTTTCAATGATGTTGTTAAAAGCCTCTTTTTGTTTTGTAGTAGGCATTATTACTTCAATTATACAATGAATTATGGTCTATAGCCATGCTCCATCATCTTTCTTAACTTATTTCTTCTTTCTGTTTGTTGAGATTTATTGTATGAACTATCATATCTTTTTTTCAATCCTTTCAATTTAGAAACAATAGACGGAGATTTTTTTATTTTATTTGTACTTCTAAGACTTCTTGCACGCCTTCTTCCTATTGCTGGCATAGTAATATAGTTTATTTGTAATAACTATATTGTACCACACTAGAAATTCAGTTTGTTCTTATCGTCTTCTTTCTTCTCTCTTTCCTTAGCAGATATACTTCCTGTTTCTAATAAGTTACAAGCAGTTGATACTGCAGTTTCAATACTTGCAATAAGTACAGCACTAGGGTCAGTTACATTCTTATCTAGGAACTCCTTGCCATTATCTTCCAATACCTTGCGTGGGAATTTTAGAGCATTATTTAGTGTCTCTGAGCTAGTCTCAATACTATCCAATGTCTTACCGCCTCCTTTAACTACTCCACTTAGTAGTGCTAGCTTAGTAGCGTTTACAGCATCTTCTGTCTTAGCTCTAATTGTTTTCTGTTCTCCTTCAGTTAATGCACCAACTTTCAACAGGGCGATTCCTCCACTTAATCTAGCGATACGCTTTTCATTGTATTGCTTCTCATACTCATTAGCACCTTCATTCATCTTCTTTATTCCTTCCACTCTTTTCTTAATATCTGTCTTGCTTCCTTTTCCTTCAGTAAACAATGTAGAGTTTCTTGTAGCTGTTACTGTCCCCACAGTACCAAAGTGTTCCATCTCAACCTTATCAAAGTTAAAATCTTTCTTCTTATCTACAACAGTAGCTCCAGTTAAGATAGCTAAGTCGATTAAGTTCTCTGTCTTATTCTCTCCAAAACCTTCTGATTCAACTAATAGTGGTTTGAATGTTCCTTGTATCTTATGGAATATCATCTCGTTTATCACAGAATCACTGAATCCTTCAGCTACCACAACAAAGTCTTTAATACTGTTATCAATCAACTTCTTAATAGCAGGAGCGATTTCTTTGAAGAAGTCTACTTTACCTTCTACTAAGAGTACTGCTGGGTTCTTTAGCACTACTTCTCCTCTAGGATTATTGATTAAATATGGTGAAACAAAGCCTTTCTCTATTTCCATGCCATCTACCAACTCACACGTAGTGTCCATTCCTTTTGAATCTTCTACTAGGATAGCTCCGTTTACTCCAATCTTTTCTAATGTAGTTGATATTAATTTAGCAATCTCCTCATTGTTAAATGAATTAAATGCCACAGAATATAACTCCTCCTTTGTTTTGATCTTCTTTGATTCCTTCTTAATCTTTTCTATTGCTTCTACTAATCCTTTCTTTAGAGAAACTACCTCAGCGTGGATATTCTTTTTATCTTCAAATTCTCCTTTTTCTTCTAAGACTTGTTCAACAATGTTAGCCATAACAAGAGCTGCAGTTGTTGTCCCATCTCCTGCTCTTTTATCTGTCTTGCTTGTTACCTCCTTAATGTATTTAACAACTGCGTTTTCTAGCTCATCTTCTATCTCAAAGTCGTCAGTTGCGATCTTTCCGTCATCAATGATTTTAGTTCCTAAACCATTATCAATTAAAACTCCTTTACCTGCTGGGCCGTATGTCGGTGATAAATAATTAGTGTACTTCTTAATTGCACTTAAAATAACCTTTTCGGGGTCTGATGTAATTATTTGCATAAATGTTTATATTTCTCTTTATTGTCTGTTAAGTATTGAGGCCATTCTGATTCATCTTCCCAATATTCAAAATCTCTACCTAAGAAATCTTTATTGTTACCAATATTTTCTTCTAAATTATCTTTTACCCAATCGGTATTATACGATTCCTCTGTATATGAATCATCTAGCTTCTGTTTTAGTTTATCGTACCCACCTATACTCGTAAAGTGCCAACATTGGTGAATGTTTGACTTCATTCTAGCTTGCAAGTTAGGCCAAGAGCGATAATGGTTTATTGGCTCATCTTGTAAATCCTCATATCTTCCACATAACGTTCCATGAAATTCCTCATTAGAACGATTGTTTAACCAATATGTATATACTAAGCATTCTAATTTACATCTCAAACCTTCTGGCATTTCAACCATTAAAGGCAATATTGCAGGATTCCATATCTCATCAACATCTCCAATAAAGATTAAGTCGTCATAGTTACAATACTTAATAGCTTTTGCAACGCTCTCTTTCTGTAAAAACTCATGCTCCCAATGTGATGGGCCTCCTGTGTTTGGGGATATTCTGGCAACCTCTCTTTCCTCCTCTGTGTAGTTTTCATCAATAGGAAAATAAAGAATCTTATCTAAAAATTCATTAAAGTAATGCGAATGTTCATTAAAGTGAAATGGTTTTGTTTTTCCAGAAAATGTAGTAGGAGCTTCGAGTATTATAAATCGGTCAACGTAAGGGTATAAAACATTCAGTCGAATATCTAATAAGTCCTTCTCTCCATTATATGTGAATACGTCTATGACCATAAAGCATGTTGTGGGGATTGCTCCCCTAAAATTATAATTTTTTAGTTTCTCTAGTCACTCTACTTGGACAATTAGGGCAACTAAACTCTTTATAGATTGTTTTCTTTACATAATCTATAACTTTTATAAGCAAAAAACCCTTAACAGATTTCTTACACCATATACAGTAAAAAAATGATCTTTCCATCTCTACCTTTATTTTACAGGTTTATTTCCATAAAAGGTAGTAGCTACGCTCTGCGAACTGAGCCTCCGTTGGAAGTTGTGTGTAAGGCAACACACTACGCATTCTATTATATAACTCCTTTGGATATTTATACACAGTCTCTTTTGTGAGTATATAGTTACCGCCAGGAGCAAATGAAATATACTTTGGAGGATGAATGCCAAACTCTGCACAAAAATCATTAAAGGTTTTAAAGTAATTACAAGTGGAAGGATTAATATACCAGTTGTTATTCAGTTCGTGGTATATACCATCTTTATAGAAACAAATATCTTCAGGTGTTCCATGTCTGTTTATATAGGACAAAGTACCATCGAACTTAATCTCCTTATGTCCTTTAGTTAATAGTGGTGTAAAGGACATGTTGTCTTTTATGTCCTTGAACTCCTCCTCTGTAATGTATTTAAACAAATTAGTTTTACCCCACAAAAAGACATCTGGTAATGTCTCATAGTTATCAACTATATAGGACAATTTATCATAATCTATATTACCGACATTCTCTGTATATATAATTCTGTCTTGCGGAAAGTCCTTTAGATAATCGGGAGAATCACTACGATCATAAAGGACATAATCAAGGTCAGTGTCCTTTAGCCAATCAGGTGTGAAGTTGTAGTTCACCAAAATCGCCTTCATTTTTTTACAAAATTACCACCATTACCTCGCTTATGTTTTTTCTCTATGAAATCATATTTCTTATGACAACTACGACATAGCTGAATAAAACTGTCTTTTTTTCTATCGCCATAAGTCCGACCTTTTTTCAGAGCCCAATCAAATGTTTTTGGTTTCTCTAAAGTTCCATTTTTAGTCTTTCTTGGATATTTACAGTCAGGATTTTCACATTTAGTCGCTGAACCAAACATACTTTTAATCCAGTCGTGTATAGCACCATAACTCGCATCACCTCCTTTCCAAAAAGGAGACTCACTTCCTTTCTTATAAACATCTTTAGGTGCTTTATGATAACATTTCTTGGAGCAGAAAAATCCACCACCTCTTGCCAAGTTATATTTCTTCGGAATAAAACTCTTACTACAATGTTTGCAATTTCTTTTCATACTTTCATTTTACCATAGTAATGCCGTAGTGGGTAATATTAAATATAGCGAAACTGAGGATAGTAATTTGAGGGAAGTGCCCATAAAAAATCACCAGCATTATCTCCTTTTGAAAGATTCCTACGAGCCCACCCACGAGGTGACAAAGTAACAGCCTCTACATCTTCCATGTGTTTGAGTAATCTAGGAATAATGAAGAAACTAGAGTTAGCGATAATAGTATTCTTGGCATATCTCATAGACCTCCAGTTGTAACCTATATCATGTATACATTCATACTCTGGAAAGAATCTTTGAGCTAAATTAACGTCATCTGTATGAACTTCAAATTTAGTAACACCTTCCTCAATCATCATCTGAATTGCTTTATCGAAATACTCTTTAGGTAGTCCTAAATCTGGCACAGCATAGTATTCCCCTCCTCTAAATCCAATGATACAAGTGTCATCTGGCACTTCCAATGGTTCTGTCTTTAACCAATTATCTATGTCCTTTAGATGGTGTCCCCAATATCTCTGAT